>Ga0209991_10000211_pt1 | contig 26072 bp, 23 predicted proteins | sample ChitaG_FD_183167 | JGI IMG/M metagenome (GOLD analysis project Ga0209991, IMG submission 183167) | Deep subsurface microbial communities from South Pacific Ocean to uncover new lineages of life (NeLLi) - Chile_00310 metaG (SPAdes)... | ecosystem: Environmental > Aquatic > Marine > Oceanic >... | reverse complement strand
GCATCGTATCTATCACCTCGCGCTCCTCCAGTCCAAGATGTTGGTATCTTGAGTGCATACATCCTCAGAATAACGAAATCCCTCTCGCTTTCCAAGGTGTTGCACTTCATTATTGAACTCACGATTTGCATTTTGATATTGCGACGAAGTCGCGCTTTTGTCCATCTTTTGTCCAGTTTCTGGCCAGTATTTGTCCAGCTTTTTAAAGAGGATTTTCATGGGGCTACATCTCCACCTTTCTGTCAAGGGAGCGGTACTGAATCGCCTCGGAGATGTGCTGGGGCTTGATTGCGTCCGCGCCATCCAGGTCGGCTATGGTTCTTGCCACCTTGAGGATCTTGTCGTGGGCGCGGGCCGAAAGCCCGAAGCGCTCCATCGCGGTCTTGAGTAAGTGCTCGGAATCCGGGCCTATCTCGCAGAATTGCCTTGCCTCCTTTGCACCCATCTGTCCGTTGCAGTATATCGGGTGCTTGCGCTTGAGCATACCGAACCGCTCAAGCTGGGTTTGCCGCGCTGTCACCACCCTCTTGCGAACGTCCTCTGAGCGCTCCCCGGACTCGCGCCTGCGAATCTCCTCAAACCGCAGCTTCGGCACCTCGATGTGGATGTCGATGCGATCCAGTAAGGGCCCTGAAATCCTTGATCTATATCTTTGAATCTGCTGTGGGGTGCAGCGGCAGATGTTGACCGGGTCGGTTAAATTCCCGCACGGGCATGGGTTCATTGCCGCGACCAGGGTGAAGCGCGCCGGATAGGGGATGGAGATCTTTGCCCGGCTGATGACTACCCTGCCGTCCTCCAAAGGCTGGCGCAGGACCTCGAGCACGTTGCGCCGGAACTCCGGGAACTCGTCAAGGAACAGAATCCCGTTATGTGCAAGGCTCACCTCGCCCGGCCTTGGGATCTGCCCGCCGCCTATGAGGCCGGCGTCGGAGATCGTATGATGTGGGGAACGATACGGTCGGGTGGCGACCAGTGCTTTGCCTGCGTCCAGCAGACCGGCCACCGAGTGTATACGGGTGGTCTCAAGAGCCTCCTCAAGCGATAAGGGCGGCAGGATTGTCGGCAGCCGCTTGGCCAGCATGGTCTTCCCAGTGCCCGGCGGGCCGACCAAAAGGATGTTGTGTCCGCCTGCTGCGGCTACCTCTAAGGCTCGCTTGGCGTGCTCCTGCCCTTTGACCTCGGCAAGATCCACCGACCAGACCATCTCCTCACGGAACAGCTCGGCAACGTCAACCTTTGTGGGTTCAATTCTTTCTTCTCCGTTAAGGAATCGCACCATCTCGATAAGTGAGTTTGCCGGGTAGCAGAACCCCTCTCCGCGTATGGCCGCCTCGGACGCGTTGGCTTTGGGAAGGATCAGGCCTTCGAAGCCTTCAAGCTCCTGCACCAGCGCGGCAATCGATAAAGCACCGCGCACCGGCCTTATAGACCCGTCAAGGGATAACTCGCCCACGATCAGGTATTTGGCCAACGCCTCAACAGGGATCACACCACGACACGCAAGGATGCCTAAAGCGATGGGCAGGTCGTAGGCAGCACCCTCTTTCCTGATATCGGCGGGTGCCAGGTTCACGGTGATCCTTGCCGAAGGCAGTGGGAAACCTGAGTTCTTTACCGCTGCCAGGACCCGGTCCTTTGATTCCTTTACCGCGCCTTCGGGCAGACCAACGGTGGTGAACGCGGGCAGCCCGCTTCTTGCAGTATCTACCTCAACCTCAACCTTGTAGGCGTCAATGCCTAAAAGGCCAGCTGACGTTACCTTGGAAAGCATATATTATCCCTTTAAGGAGAATATACACATTTCCCCAGGTTTTTCAAGTGGACTGCGGAACTCTGGTTCGGAACTCATGAACCAGCATTTTTATCTGCCGTGGGGTGTTGCAGATAAATATCTTTTTCCCATCGCAGCCCTCATCCAGTATCTTCATAATCGTTGGTCGGATCTTTCGGGGGTAGTTCCATATCCATTTGATGAATTCGAAATCTATCTTCTCGTGACAACCGGGAATGGGATCAACTCGTTGCCGTGAGAACTGCCGCATCAAACCTCTCCACAAACAGAGGTATCTGGAGTAATTGAGAAAAATTACCGTATCGGCAATTTTTAACCTTTTTTCCAGAGTACTTCCGTAGTTGCCGTCCATGATCCATTCCTCTCCTTTGATGAGCTCTCCTACCTTCCTCTCCCACTCTTGCTTAGGAGTCTCCACCCAGCCCGGGTTCCAGTAGAAGGCATCGAGATTAATCACCGGCATCTTCAGGATATTACCAAGGGTGCGGGCCAACTTCGATTTACCTGCCCCGCCGGAGCCGATGATCAGGATTTTTCGTATACTCATTGGAAGGCGTCGCGGAGGTGCTCTATTTCATGCTCGTTGTCTTTCTTGATGATTACCGCTACCACATCGAACCGGCAGGGCGGAGGTTCAAGTAAGTAGTTCTTTGCAAGCCAGATTTCAGCCGCTTTTCTTAGATGGTCTTGTTTCTTGAAATTGACCGCTTCTTCAGGCCGTACGAAGTCGCTTGATGTGCGGGTCTTAACCTCTACAAAGACAACCTCTGCTCCGTCCTGCATCACAATATCCAGCTCCCCCCATCGTGTGTGAAAGTTACGCGCAAGTATCTTATAGCCCCGATTCCTCAGGAACTCTGCTGCAAGCTCTTCGCCACTCTGCCCAAGTGAACCTCGATCCATATACCAAGCTTACACGAAACCGAGAAAAAGTCAACTGACTTTACTTTTTTTATTTTTCGATTATGGTGTAGCCTATGCCGGCGTGAAGGCCCCACACATCCTTGCCGAAGGTTAAGAACATAGGGTTTGCCCCTAGGGTAAAGTGTAATCTCTGGGTAGGATGCCAGGTGAGGAATACCGAGGATGGCGCGCCTGCTACCAGCTGGAAACCGGTGGTGAGAACCTCTCTATCCTTTGTCTTGGAATCGATTCCTACAAGCAGGGTCATTACAGGTGTCATGGGGATGTCTAACTCCACCCGAGCCGAAAAGGAAGGTTCCTCAAGTAACTCGTACTGGAAGCCTATACCTGCCAAGGGGAAGATTTCAATCTCCATATCACGTCGCCAATCCACTGCTCCCATCCCTCCCTGTGTCACTACGCCGCCCAGATGCCCTGTCCAGGCAAAACGATCTGTTTTGGCTATCTGGCCGGATATATCTATGTATCCGCCTGCGGCTACCTCACGGATAGTCTCAAAGAAGTGAAAGATGTATCCGTATCCTACCGGCCCTGCGCTCACGGTCAGGGATTTGGACGCTACCACCTCAGCTTTATGGTAAACGGGTGCTACGCAGGAGATCATAATCACGAATAGGGGAAACACGATCGGATTTCTCCATTTCATTATTGCCTCCTTACTCCAAAATCCCGTAGCCCACCCCCAATGTGAAGAAGGTAGGATGAGAGGAGAAGAAAGAACTTACTTCTGCACCTGCAAATATAGTCCACTGGGGAGAGAGGTGGATTCCGACGAAAGCATCCAAACCACCGACATTCAAATCCTCAGGTCCTCTGCGTAAATGAAGACGGGTACCCAAAGTAATCTTTTCTTCCTCTCTTCCTATCCCCAAAAGGATGGCGGGTGATAACGTCGGCTCTATAAGGTAGCCAGAGAACTCGGTACGCAGCGCCGGTGTTACAGGACCAACCAAAGGCACTTCTAATTGAATCCCCACCGCGCCGTCCAGGAAAGGCGCGGGGTACATGTCGAACTCGGTTCCTAACCCAGCGCCAAACCGGGCGCTTACGCCCAGGTAGTCTGATATGCCGTAGCGCACCTCAAAATCGGCGCGGCCACCAGCGAAGGGATAATAAACGTCATCCTCGTAGTAGGAGGAAGAGGGAACACCATAGGTCATACCGGCAAGGCCTACGTCGAAATGCAAGCCTGGCTCTATCTTTGCCGTGCCGTAGAAGGGAGAAACGCAGCCCGTAACACCCGCAACACCCGTAACACACATAATACCCGTAACACACGCACTTATTCTAAGAATTGACGCGATTCGTTTATTCAGCTTCATCAATCCTCCTTTCGGCTAAAAAGTATACCCCTGATTTTGATTTGTCAATAGGGAACAGAGGAGACCCCTCTTGCAAGATGTTAGCTTTTCGCCCTTGACATTCTCCCTCAGTGGCATAGAATGGTTTAGATAGCACCAGGCAGATTCCATTCTTATAGAGATCTCAATATCAACGCAAGGAGGCTGCGATGGCTAAGAGCCCTTCTGTGATCACGAGATGGAGGCAACGGTTGGGATAGAAAGCGGCAAGGACAAGGGTAGCCGGCAAAGGCTTACGGTCAGAAAGGTAGTCATCCTCGCTGCCGGTAGGGGAAGTCGGCTACGAGAGAGAAAGAATGAGTTGAAACCGATGAGGAGGGTCCTCGGATTGCCGCTCCTGGAACGCGTGGTCCTCGCTTGTAAGGAGGCAGGACTCTCCGACTTCCTTGTGGTAACCGGCTACAAACCCAAGCCGATGCGGTCCTTTCTGGCACGGCTGGCGAGAAAGAGATCCGTGGATATCGATGTGGTAGAGAATCCGGACTGGGAAAAGGGTAACGGAACCTCGGTGCTTGCATGTAACGACAAGCTCACCGAACCGTTCGTTCTCGTGATGGGCGACCACCTGTTTGAGCCGGGGCTGCTTGCAGGACTCTTGCGTGTGGGGTCCGAGGACGATTCCTGCTTTCTGGCGATAGACAGGCGGACCGAGCGGGTCTTCGACCTTGGGGATGCGACCAAGGTTGCCACTCGATCGGGATGCATAACCGAAATAGGAAAGGACCTGGAGAGCTATAGCGGAATAGATACAGGCGTCTTTCTTCTCACCCCAGCGATATTTCAGGCGTTGGCCAAGGCTCAAGCCAAGGGCAGGTATGAACTCTCCGACGGGATCGCCGAGCTGGCCGCCCAGGGGCGTATAAAGGCGTATGATATCGGGGAGTGCTTTTGGCTCGACGTTGATACCCCGCGGAGTCTGAGGGAGGCGAAACGTCACCTTGCCAAGCAAGTTGACAAACCAAGTGAGGATGGCTTCATCGCCCGCTACCTCAACCGCCCTCTTTCAATCCGCCTCTCGTGGTTACTCGCTCACACCTCGATTACCCCAAACACCATTACCCTCATCTCCTTCACCATCGCTTTCCTGGGAGCCTGGCTCTTTACGCGCCAGGGTTATCTTCCGGTGTTATTTGCCGGGGTCTTGATCCAGGTCTCCTCTATAATCGACGGCTGCGACGGCGAGATCGCTCGACTTAAAGAACTGGGTAGCCGCTTTGGGGCTTTTTTTGATACGATCCTCGACCGGTATGCCGATCTGGCCATTGCAGCAGGCGTCACCTACGGATTCTGGCTTACTCATCCCGAGTTCTGGGTATGGTTGGCCGGGATCGGCGCACTATCCGGCTTCCTATTGGCAAGCTATTCTAAGAAGGAGTACCAGCTTCGGTTTCAAAAACCATCCCCTAGCCGGTTTCTGCCAAGGCTTGCCAAGAGGGATTTCCGACTCTTTGTCATCTTCCTCGGGGCCATTGTTGGTCAGCCCTTCTTTGCGATGCTGGGTGTAGGGGTAATCTCACATCTGGCGGTGTTTTGGATTCTCGTTCGTGGCAGGAGAAACTGATGGTTCGGGCTTGGATGCGAATAACCGGTCAGCGGCTTCCTCTTTTGAGCACTCCTGGCCTTGACATAGCCGCGGCGATTTATAAACTTAGCTATTCTAGGATATAAGCGAAAGGAGTTACGATGAGTAAGATTCGTGTTGCGATCATCGGGGTGGGCAACTGCGCGAGCTCGCTTGTCCAAGGCGTTTACTACTACCGCAACGCGAAGGAAGGTGAGATAATCCCGGGGATCATGCATGTGAACCTTGGGGGTTACCACATCTCGGATATAGAGTTCTCACTAGGCATAGATATCGACAAGCGTAAGGTAGGCAGGGATTTATCGCAGGCGATATACACCTATCCTAACAACACCCATGTGTTTGCCCAGGTTCCCAAGTCGGGAGTAAAGGTAGTGAGAGGGATGACCCACGACGGGCTGGGGAAGTATCTTTCAGAGATCATTGAGGTAGCGCCTGGCAACACTGCGGACATCCCACGTCTTCTGCGTGAGACCAAGACCGATGTGGTGGTCAACTTCCTTCCCGTAGGATCAGAGGAGGCGACCAAGTGGTATGTTGAGCAGGCACTTGATGCAGGCTGTGCATTCGTTAACGGAATCCCTGTTTTTATCGCCTCAGGCGGTTACTGGCCTGAGAGGTTCAGCTACAAGGGGCTGCCAGTCCTTGGCGACGATGTCAAGTCCCAGGTGGGTGCCACCATCGTCCACCGTGTGCTCACTACCCTGTTCCACGAACGTGGGGTGAGGCTTCTTCGAACCAGCCAGCTTAACGTGGGCGGCAATACCGACTTTTTAAACATGCTCGAGCGCGAGCGCCTGGAGTCAAAGAAGATCTCAAAGACCCGTGCAGTGACCTCGATGCTGCCCTACGATATGGGCTCAGAGAATGTGCATGTGGGTCCCTCCGACTACATTCCCTGGCTTAAGGATAGAAAATGGTGCCACCTGCGCATGGAGGGTCAGACCTTCGGTGACGTGCCTTTGAACCTTGAGCTCAAGCTTGAGGTCTGGGACTCGCCCAACTCGGCCGGTGTGATGATAGATGCCATCCGCTGCGTCAAACTCGCTTTAAATCATGGGCTTAATGGTGCGATTGTAGCCCCTTCAAGCTACTTCTTCAAATCCCCGCCGCGTCAGTATCCGGATTACGTTGCCCGCCGCAGGACCGAGGCCTATATACGCAGGTACGCTCGCAAGCAGAAGAAAAAGTAGCCTGCCGACCTTGACGTGGCCGCAATGGAGTTCATAATAAGAGTGATTGAGGGAAAGGCCAAGGATCGTTGATATGAGGAGGGGTGTGTTCATAGTATTCGAGGGGATAGAGGGTTCGGGCAAGTCGACCCAGGCCCAGCTTTTGGCCGATGCGCTGGAGAGGAAGAGAGTCAATGTCGACTTTAGCCGTGAGCCAGGGGGAAGCGAGGTGGCAGAGCGGATACGCGCGGTGCTTTTGGACTCGGAGCTTGAGGAGATGCACCCGCGCACAGAGTTGTTGCTTTACCTTGCGGCGCGTGTCGAGCATGTGGCCAAGCGCATTCGTCGCAAGTTGTTTGCAGACAAGGCGGTTGTAATTTCGGACCGCTACACACTCTCCACCCTCGCCTATCAGGCGGGTGGACGCGAGCTCGATACGAAGCGAGTAGCCAGACTTTGTAAGTTCGCCTCAGGCGGACTGGAGCCTGATCTTACGGTGCTTGTCGATCTCGATGTGAAAGAGGCTTTTGCACGACTGGATAGGCCTCACGATCGCCTGGAGCAGGCCGGTTTGGGGTTTCACCAGAGGGTGCGCGAGGCCTATCTTGCGTTCGCACGACGCGCACCGCGCAAGATCCGCGTCTTTAACGGCGCGAAGGAGAAGATGATGCTGCATGAAGAGATCAAAGGGGTCGCCTTAGACCTTTTGAAAAGTAAGGGGATATTATGAACAAACGTAAACTTACCCTAGGTATACTTGCCATCTCACTGCTTGCAGCTACATGGGTGGGTTCCCGCCTGTGGGCAGCCAAGACAAACATCTACACCTCGCTTGAGACCTTCCAGCGTGTGCTTCAGATAACCCGTGATACCTATGTCCGTGAGGTGGCGTTGGATTCCATGATCCAGGACGCGATGAAGGGGATGCTCAAGGAACTGGACCCCTACAGTATCTACATGACCCCCAAGGAGTTCGAGAGCCTGAATATCTCGATGCAGGGCGAGTTCGGCGGCTTAGGCATAAGCATAGCTATCGCCGACGGCTGGCTCACTGTTATCTCGCCCCTGGAGGGTACCCCTGCATCGGAGGCAGGCCTGCAAGCCGGAGACCGGATCGTCGAGATAGAGGGGGAGTCTACCGAAGGGATAACGGTAGACGAGGCGGTTTCAAAGCTTCGAGGCGAGCCGGGGACCGACGTGACGATATCTATCTGGAGAAACGGTTGGGACGAGCCGATGGAGCTTACCATCACCCGTAAAATCATCAAACTCAACGCCGTTAACTACGTTGCCAAGCTCACCCCTGAAGTCGGTTACGTCAAGTTCTCCAAGTTCAGCCGGACCGCGCGCGAGGAGGTTGAAGAGGCTATAGATTCGCTTTTCCGCAAGGAAGGTATAGAGAAGCTTATCCTTGATGTGCGCATGAACTCGGGCGGGTACCTTGGCGAGGGTGTGGATGTCTCCGATCTCTTCCTTGAGCGTGATCGTGAGATCGTGCAGACCAGAGGCCGCATCCCACAGAGCTTCCGCACCTACCGCGCACACGAGGATCCCTTGTTCGGGGATTATCCTTTGATTGTTCTTGCAAACCGTGGTTCAGCATCGGCCGCCGAGATCCTTACCGGGGCCTTGCAGGATTGGGAACGTGCCCTTGTATTAGGCGACACGACGTTCGGCAAGGGGTCGGTGCAGACGCTTTATCCGCTTGCCGACTCAGGACGGCTTAAGCTTACCACCGCCCACTGGTACACGCCGGCTGGACGCTGCATAGATAGACACCGGGCCGAGATCGAGGGCAATGGGAACGAAACCCCTACCCTTCATACCCTCGGTAAACGTAAGCGTCCGCTTTATGCAGGCGGAGCCATAGCCCCGGATGTCTATGTAGAGACCGAAAAGCTACTTGAACTTACCCGTAAATTCGCGGGTAAACGAGTGTTTTTCGCCTACGCTGTGGATTATCTCTCGAAACACCCTGACATCGCCCCCGACTTCCCAGTGACCGACGAGATTCTTGCGGGTCTGGCTCGTGAAGCCCGAAAGCGTGAGGTTGAGTTCACCGATGCAGGGTTTGAAGAAGCCAAAAAGCAGCTTCGCTATTACTTGCGTTTGGAGATCGCTACCCAGGAATGGGGCGAGGAGGGTCGTTATCAGGCTATACTTGCGGAGGATCCGGTGGTAAAGAAGGCGCTGGAGCTGCTTTCAAAGGCAGAGAGCACCGCAGAGCTCTTTAGCTACGCTAAATAGGAAGGCTTGCGTTCAATCCTTCCTACCTCAAAGGCAAGGATTCGAGAAAGTTTTATCGCTGCTTCCGAATTTTTGAGACTCGAGGTTTTTGATTCTTATTTCTTTATCCCGGTGATTGCTTCCTCAAAGACCTCTAGGGGGTTGGAGATTTTGTGAGGATGTAGCGGACTCCCAAAAGGATAAAGAAGATACCGAACGCACGCTTCAGCCAGACCTCGTTCAGTTTTCCTGCCCAGCCTGCGCCGAAGTAGGCCCCAACGAGAAGCCCTCCAGCGAGGATCAGGCCGGCTATCCAGTCTACGTCTCCAGCCTTGTGGTAACGAATCACCCCCGATCCCGAAAAGACCGGAAAGCATCCCGGCCGTCACACCAACTGCGGCCACGAAAAGATATTGCCAAACACCTATGATACTCCCAGGTTGGATGAGGTTACCAGGGTTTTCTATTACAACTATATCCGATCCGAAGAGTTTGGCAACTCCCCTGGACGAAGAGGTCGTATGTTTTTTAAGCAATCTTCGCAGGGAAAAGTTAACCGGCGAGTCTAAAGACTCGCGCTACATGTTGCGTTTTATATTTGGAGTGCAACAACCGTCTTGTTGCCGCAATGACGCGGTCATTGCACTTCATAAAAGTAGTGCGAACCTCGGCGTGCCCCTTTCGGGTATCAGGTTCGCTTGCCAGTCTCATCCTCAGCGGGTGTGAGAAGGAAATTGATCAACCTGAAGTAATGGGCAAAGACGTTCAGTGGAAGCGAGTATAATAGGGGCATCTCCGGTCAGCAGACCCAGGATGGCGGATACATAATGACGGGTGAAACAGCGTCTTATGGTTCAGACAAGTATGATGTTTGGTTAATAAAGACTGATGCGTCGGGGAACATTGAATAGTTTGTGATTCCTACGCATCCGGTGGCTTCCTACCCAACCAGGGGGATTAACGATTGAGGAAAAGGCGAACCCTGAATGCAACCAGTAGTTTACCAAGCGCGATAGGAAAGCGTAAGTTTCTGTCTTTCCTTATCTTGGAGCGCTTGGCAAGCCTGTTAGAGAAGATAGGTTTTTATAAGCACCCACGCGCCGAGTAAGACGACCAAGGGACCTAACACGTAGCGCCATCTCTTTTTGGCGATCTTCTTGGTCAGGAGTGGGCCGAGTGGAGCCACAAGGCAGACGCCTATCAGGAGCGCGATCAAGAGGTCCCAACGCAGGATGGATTGGGATAAGAAGACGGTCCTTGCGATTTCACCTATGGGTCGGGAAAGGATAGATCCTTCACTTTGTATTATCACTTTGCCGATAAGGAAGGTCAGGAAGCCGGTGATGCAGATCGGGGCCTCCGATAAGGTGGTTACTCCGACAGCACGTTTAGCCTTGTGCCCGGAGATGATCTGACCGGAGGTGACTATCGGTCCGAAGCCACCTCCTGACAGCCCTTTATTAAAGCCGCTTATGATGCCGACGCCTATCATCTTCTTAATGGAGAAGTTGAACCGCAGGTTTATAAGCACGAGGATTCCCATAGCCAGGACGAGTGCTCCGATATAGGTAGAAAGAACTACCTTGGGAATATTTAAAGCCAGGATAGCGGCAAATATGGTGGCCAGGACACCCGTTCCGGTGATTATCAGGAAGATCTTGAAATCCTTCGATTGGGGACTGAAGCTGACGTTGCGCAACCTGGCGTGGAAAAGGGAAGCCGTAAGTCCTCCCACCGCCTGGGATAAGAGAAGTGCGGGGATGACGAATAAAGGTTCAAATCCTATTCCGATGAGCAAAGGGCAGAGGATCGTACCGTATCCCATCCCTACCGAAGAATCAACGAACTCGCAGGCAAGGGCGAGCACGATGATTAAAAGGAACAATCCCAGCGACATGGCCATCATATCCTCCTAAAGACTCTCTGCCACTCGATACGAGGCGGGAAGTGGTAAAGAAGTCGCTATCAGGCTGAGATCAGTCAGCCACGCCTGCGCGCAGTGGGCGGGTATGTATGCCGCACTCGCCGCCGCACTTCGAGGTATTCAGCCAGCGCCCGGCACGCTCAGCCTCCTCGTTGGTGATACGGGTGCAGGGATCGCAGCCTAAGGAGCGGTAGCCCTCTTTATATAAAGGGTTGACCGGCACCTGGTAGAGTGCAAGGTACTGCCAGACCTCGCGTTCCTTCCACAAAAGGAGGGGGTTGAGCTTCATAAGACCCTTGTCGCGTTCCTCGACCTCCTTGTAATCGGTACGGGTGCGACCCTCTGTGGAGCGCAGACCGGTTACCCAGCAGTCAACACCCATCTCATCAATGGCCCAGCGAACCGGCTCCACCTTCAGGATCCGACAGCACTCGTCAGGGTCTGTCTCGTAAAGCCGCTCCGGGATCTCTGCATCGTTTGCATAAACCTTGATCTCAGGGTATCGCTCCACGACCTTACGCATGAACTCCTTGGTCCCTTGAGGCTTGTAGCGGGTTGTTACGACGAAGCCGCGGATTTTTGGGACTGCTCGTTTTGCAAGATCCCACACCGCCATCGAATCCTTGCCCAGACTGTTGGCCACCACCGTTCTTTGGCCGTAACGCTCGTATGCCTCCTCGATCAAGCGCATTGAACGTTCGACCTTCTCCTTGAAGTTCAGTTTCTCGACCAGCTCCTTCACGTTATCGTTGTTGTCAAGCAGACTCATCCAGCCTCCTTTTTTGAATTTCTCTCGATCTAACTCCGCCACTCTCATCATTTGCATATGGTCTTTGATCCTTGCTTAGCGAGTTGAAATTACCCATACACATACATAATTGTATGCTGAGAGCGAGTCTTGTCAAGGGTTTTAAGGGTGCATCAGTTATCCTGGTAAATTGTTTGTTAGATTTACTTTTAAATCGAATAGATAAATCCACGGCGCTCGAAATCGCCTCTACCCGCATCTAGGAGGTAACGCTTGCTCGCGGAGAATATGTCAGGATTGATCCTTAAGGTAGGAATAGGCTATACCTTCAGGGGTAGATTCTGTCGATCAACCTGGGATAGGGGATCGTCTCACGGATATGGTGGATACCGGTGATCCACGCCAGGGTCCGCTCGATGCCTATCCCGAATCCAGAGTGCTCGAACGTCCCGTAGCGGCGCAGGTCAAGGTACCACTCAAGCGGCTCGCGCGGCAGTCCTTGGCGCTCGATGGCGGCCTCAAGTTTTGCCAGGTCATCCTCGCGTTGCGAGCCACCGATTATCTCGCCGTAGCCCTCAGTGGCCAGAAGATCGAAGTTTAAGACAACCTTCGGGTTGGCGGGGTCTTCCTTCATATAGAAGGGGGCGGAGGCCTTCGGGTAACGATGCACGAACACCGGTCTATCAAACTCACGAGAGATTACCGCCTCCTCGTCAGCGCCGAACTTTTCACCCCACTTCATCTGGACAGCCTTTTCCTTTAGAAGCTCAAGTGCATCATCGTAGGAGATTCGGTAGAAGGGTTTATCTAGATTTTTTAGGAGTTCGGTGTGTTTGTCGAAGCCTTCGATTCGTTCGCCCAACAGCTTTAGCTCATCCGCTCGGTGTTCAAGAACGCCTCGAACAACGCAAAGCAGCATATCCTCGGCAAGCTCCATGTCGCCTGCGAGATCAAGGAACGCTACCTCAGGTTCCAGGTGCCAGTACTCGGTTAGATGCCTGCGGGTCTTGGACTTCTCCGCTCTGAACGAAGGTGCAAGGCAGTAGACCTTTCCGAACGCTGCTGCCGCGGGTTCCATGTATAGCTGGCCCGACTGTGAAAGGTAGGCCGCCTCGCCGAAGTAGTCGATCTCGAAGAGTGTTGTTGCACCTTCGCACGAGGTGGGTGTGATCATCGGTGGGTCGATCAGTATAAACCCTCGTTTCTCGAAGAACTCGTGGAACGCGCGGATTAAGGTATCCCGGCATTTCAGGAGCGCGTGCTGGCGCCGGGAGCGCAACCACAGATGCCTTCTCGATAAAAGGAAGTCTATCCCGTGTTCCTTCGGTGTTATTGGATAGTTCTCCGAATCCGCCATGAGTTTTAAGGATCTAACGCTCAGCTCCACTCCGCCTGGTGCACGTTTGTCATCCCTCACCGTTCCTGTGATCTCCACCAGGGCTTCCTGGTTTGCTAAATCCGCCAGCTCGAACGTTGCCTCGTCGACCTCACTTTTTGCAAAAACGCACTGCAGAAGACCGGTGCCGTCACGCAGGATAACGAAGCGGATCTTACCTGAGTCCCTTTTGTTGTACACCCATCCCTTAAGGGTTACTTCTTTCCCCACATGTTCTTTGAGTTCTTCTATCCAGACCATGGGGAAGTCTACTCGCTTCGGCTCGATTTGTCAAACCACAAATCCCACATGCTCCTTTTCGTTGCGACATTCCGTGTCGTAAACCCTCTCGCTTTCCAAGGTGTTGCACTTCATTATTGAACTCACGCTTTACATTGTATTCGATTGCGATCTTTTCGACGTAGGCAAAAAGGAGGATTATTTTTCCATTACGCAGCTCATGAGAGCAACGCGGGTGTTGACCAGACGTCTTGCAACCACGGCCAAGAGCTGCTGCAGGATGCGGTAGCCCATCCCGCAGTTTCTGAGAAGGAACTCATGAAGCTTTGCTGCGTTCCACACCAAGAGCTTGGAGCTTTTGGCCGCTTTGATGGTGGCGGTCAGCTTGCCGTCCTTATACATCGAGGACCATCCTGAGATCTGCCCCGGCCCCACGGTGGCAATCGTTACTGGGATCGGCTCGGCAAGCGCAGCGTTGATCGAGATCTCAAGTTGCCCCTCGACAACAAGATAGAACTCCTCGCCCTTGTCTCCTTCTTTACCGATGATTGAGCCCCGACTGACCTTGCGTTCCTCGGCCAACTCGGCCACGGCTTTGCTTTCCGGTTCCTCAAGCAGGTTAAATACCTCGCTTTTCTTGAGAAACTGACAGTACGACATATCTCCTCCTAGGGTGTTTTCCTTAGATATGACTATAGGATACCCCCACTCTGAGTCAACTCCTGCTAACATGTATTACGCGATTGAACGATTTAATAATAGTACAAGAGGCTGCTGAAATGAATCTATCTCTAATATTAGATGGAGCAGACTTATTATAGACCTCGGCCCTGGCGAGATTTACGGGTATCTATTGGTGGCTTTTGATTAAGAAGCAGGGAGGAAACGTAGCAGGCGAAGTTCCTTAAGGAGTGTTTCGTCGTCGGAGCGCTGTGATATATAGACAGGCCCGATCTCGGGAGCCAACCAGGCATCGAAACGGGTTCCATCAGCGTCTTTTTTGCCCTGGATAAAGATGCACTCCTCGAAGGTTCCCGCAGGTGTCTTGACAGTGTAACTCGCTTGGTCAGCAATCTCCACCGGGTTTATGGGTATTACCCATCCCCACTGGGGTACGGCTAATGCGGAATCTATAATTACTTTTGCAGAGTCGTCAAAGGGTTCGGTGGACTCGGGGAGCTCTGCTGCCATAATAGAGGGTTGGTCAGTTTGTATGTAGCTGTGGTATCCGAATATCCCTGGTTCGAGTTCAATCATCTCGCAGACAATGGTATAGGCCGCTGCGTCCGTTTGCACCTCATAAACCCACGCATTACCATCGTCGAGCGGGAAGTAATTGGGTTTCTCTATCCCGAGCTCGTTTACTGAGCATCCCAGGAGGATTGCAAACGCCAGCACACCGACAGCAAAGATTTTTTTAGTCGTCATATCATCCTCCTTCATAATTTAATCATAGGTAAAAATGCGCGCTTGTCAAGGGGTTAAATGTGTCGCTCCAGAGGTCTGCTAACCCCACCGTTGCATCTAAATTATGCAACATCGCTCCGTGCGTTACGTCTTTTAGGGTAGGAAAACAAACAACCAAAGATTTGGAGGTCCTATGGGACAGGCGTTAATTCTTCTAGCAGCGGGGTTGGGATTCTTCAGCTCCTCATCGGTTAGCTTCGTCGAGCGCTCGGACGCTATCTGGACGAATCCTGCAGGTCTTGGGCTGCACTCAGAGGGTGTAGAGCTTCAGGGATTCAGTCTATTCGAGGATACCCCGAACCTTCGATTTGGTCTCAGTGCTGGTGCCGCAGGATTCGGCTACCGTAGGGGCGATTCCACCGGTATGTGGTCTGCTGGCCTGGCATTGCCTTTAGGAAAACGCTTTCGTCTGGGCGGAGCTTACAACTGGGGAGAGCAGAAGTTCTGGAACTTCGGCGTTCAGTCTAATCCTTTGAACTGGCTTGCCCTTGGTGCTGCTCTGCAAACCGGAGAAACTCCCACCATCATCGGTGGCTTGGGCGTGCGCCCGTTTACCGACCGCGTCACACTCTTCAGCGACCTCTCCTACCGCGGCGGGTTTGAGGACTTGAAGGTTGGTTTGGGTGTTGAACCGATCTCCGGCGTCCTGCTTTCAGGGACCTTCACACCCCCTCTCTTTGAGGCCTCTGATCTCAGCTGGTCTGTCGGTGCCGAGTTTGCCCTGGGTTATGTTAAGCTGGGTGCAACCTACAACTCCGAAGATGCTCTAGGGGTATCGTTGGGAGCCTCGTTCCCCCGCTATCCCGGCATTCGGTTCCGCAAGCCCGAGCCCAAGGTCGTTGAATGGGTGCCTAAGGGACGTCCTGAGGAGCCTGCGCCGCCTGTATTCAAGTTCGCCTTCATCTCATTCGGCCCGTCGAAATCCAAAACCTTCTACGATCTTCTTACAGAGATTCGTGATCTGGGCGAACACAAGGACGTCGAGGGTGTTCTTTTAGACTTCCGCGGCGCCAGTTACTCACTATATCAGGCCGAGGAGATCCGAGCAGAACTGGCTCAACTGAAAGAGGACGGGCTCAAGATAGTGGCCTTCTCCGAGGGCTACGGCATCGGTTCATACTACCTCGCATCTGTGGCTGACAAGATATGGATGGTTCCTACTGGAGAGGTATCATTTGTCGGCATGTACGCACGAACCCTGCACATAAAAGGCACCCTGGACAAGCTGGGAATCGAGCCCGATTTCTACCGGGTGGGCGAGTACAAATCTGCCTACGAGCTATTTGAGTTTTCCCAGCCCTCGGATGAGGATAAGGAGCAGCTCGAAGCCTACCTTTCCTCTATATACGACGAGATCCTGGGTGCGATCGAGCGCGACCGCGGCATTGCCCGTGTCGAGTTCGAGAAGATCATGAACGAGCGCATTATAGTAGATGCGGATACCGCCAGGATGCTTGGTCTGGTGGATAATTTATGCCTTGCTTTGGATCTCGACAGCATCATCAAGGAAGAGTTCGATGAAAAGACCCAGCGCACAAAGCTTGCAGATCTCAAAAAGAAGCAGAAGGAGGTCCCAAGAGCATGGGTCGAATCTCGAGAACCGGCAGGACTCCCCGGCCTTGCAAAGATAGCCCTTGTTGTAGCTGAAGGAAGTATCGTAACCGGCGAGAGCGGCACGAGTCCCCTACCCATCCCGTTGATAGGCGGTAAGTACATGGGATCAACCACGATGTCTGAGGTTCTCGAGAAGGTGAAGGACGATAAGCAAGTCAAAGCGGTGGTGTTCCGCATCAACTCTGGCGGCGGGTCCGCACTTGCCTCAGAGATCATAAACCGCGCGCTTACAGAGCTTGCAGCGGAAAAGCCGGTCATCTGCTCCATGGCCGGCGTGGCTGGCTCAGGCGGCTACTATATCGCCGCTCCCGCGGATAAGATCTTTGCCGACGCGACAACGGTTACCGGTTCCATAGGCATCCTGGGCGGTAAGTTCGTAACCAAGGGGTTCAACGAGAAGCTGGGCATAACCCGTGAAACCATAAAGCTTTATCCGCACGCCGACATGTTCAGCCCTGATCGCCCCTTTGACGAGAAGGAGGCGGAGATACTGCAACAGATGATGAACGAGGGCTATGCCGAGTTCGTGGGCCGCGTTGCCGAAGGCCGGGATATGAGCTTTGATGAGGTTGACTCGGTTGCACGCGGACGAATCTGGTCAGGTCCTGATGGCGTTGAGGCCGGCCTGGTAGACGAGGTCGGCGGTCTCATGGACGCTTTAGAAGAAGCGCGCAGGATGGCTGATCTCCCAGAGGATGTGCAGGTGGTCATCTATCCAAAGCCCAAACCTATGTTCGAGTGGAAGGACGGCTTTGAGACCAGCCTGACCATCGGTTGGCAGATGCTTCCTTCCTGGCTTAGTGAAAACCTCCTCTACCTCATGCCCTACCAGATCGAGGTCCCTGTACGTTAGACTCTGCCTTAGATTCTGATGTAGGCAGAAAAGGGAAGATCGTGCGATCTCCCCTTAGAGTCGGGATCTTGCTTGGATCATCTCAGGTAGATTACCTTGATCGGCTCGGGGTTGTGCTCGGCACCAAGAAGCCGTGCAAAGTATACACCCATTGGCACCAACGTACCCGGCTGCCAGGTGGCTTCGTACACATCGCCTCTGATTTCCAGTTCAAGCACCGCAACCATGCGGCCTGTGGCGTCAAAGATACCGATCCGTGCGTTTTCACCTTCAGTAATCGTGGCGCTGAACCTCACTTGATCGCGGAAGAAGGAGTGATCACTTTCCAGGTTCAGGGCTTCAGCTTCTCCTGGGTTTTCTTTTATACCTGTGGAGGGTGAACCGTACTCCTCAATGGTGAGGGTCGTATCCACAGGCATCGAGGCGTAGTGCTCCCGGAGTCCTGATGGCCAGCGGATTACAACGGAATCTATCTTATCGTGCGCGCCCAGGCCGAAGTGAAGGAAGTGATTGAATGGTGAGCCGTATCCGTTGCCTGCGGAAGGTGCCAGCTCGCGCATCACCATGGATTCGCCCGCCCAGACACTGACACGTACGCCGATGGCGGAAACGTTACTTGTCGTGTCGTCGGCACCAAGTGGAGACTTTATCCCTTTAAGATTCAAGACAAGCCAGTGATTGTCGTTTCCCGCATCGGAGATAAAGAATTTTTTGCCCTCAGAGTGCGGGATGTAGGCGTCAAGGAATCCGTCGCCGTTGATGTCGCCCCACAATGAGTAACTCGTGCCACCCCACGTCTTAATACCTGTAGCCACCGATACGTCGGTGAACTGGTTGTCACCGTCGTTGCGGTAAAGCCAGCCCTGCTGGCCCGGGGTTCCATAGAGATTCACCCAGTAAAGATCAAGATCCCCGTCCGAGTCGTAGTCGGCCCAGGCCGGAGCCGAACCGATCTCCGCGCTCAGGATGCCGCTTTCCCAGATGTAGTCGGTGAATGCCCATCCGGTCGGGCCGTCGTTGGCCCAGAGATGGTTGGTTGAATCTCCAGGGTAGCCAGGGTGATGGGTGATAGGGGTGAATAGATCGAGGTAGCCGTCGTTGTTATAATCGCCCCAGCACGCCCCGATGTTGTGTCCCTTGGAGAAGAGGGTTCCCCCACCGATTACGCCTTTCTCCTCGGCCACGTCAGTAAACGTTCCGTCGCCGTTGTTCTGCCAAAGAAGGTTCCGTTGAAGGCGATACACGGATACGAAAATATCGGCAAGGCCGTCGTTATTGAAGTCTCCAACGCTTACACCGCGTGAACACAGGGCGCTGGCGTATGAATAACGGATGCCCGCCTCTTCGGAGACGTCGCTAAAGGTTCCGTCGCCGTTGTTGTGATAAAGATAGTCCTCGTGTCCAACAGGGAAGGGAAACTCGTAGCTCGAGACGTAGAAGTCGAGCCAGCCGTCCGAGTCGTAATCAAACCAGACTACGTCAACAAGGTCGCGGTTAAGGATCGTATCCGTGAGTCCTACATCAAGACTTACGTCTTCGACCGCGTAGTCGGGCGGGCCCTGGTTACGGTAAAGAAGGATGAAGCAGGTATCATTCAGGGTATCTACATTGATACGTCGGGTGGTCAGTATATCCGGGTAGCCGTCGTTGTCGTAGTCGCCGAAGCACACCACCCTGCCGCCGCCCCAGCGGCTTTCAGAGAGCTTGGTGAAGTTGCCCTCACCGTCGTTTATATAGGCGTATCCGGCCCAGAAGTCGAGTATCCCGTCGGAGTTGTAATCAACAAGAGTTGGTGAACCGGCGATTTCGTCTATGCCTAAGGTAGCGACATCCACCTCGGTGAAGTGAATCTCGGCTGCTGCCGGGACGCTCAAGGCTAAAAGAACAATTAAACCTCGCATCGTGCCTCCTTGGTTTTGAACAGGTTAGTTTCTCCAACTTTAACTGAGAAAAGGATGCTGTCAAGCGCTTGCTGCCTTGGCCGTAATACACCCTTCTTGGTCATCGCGAGCATGTAGTGCGAGGCTTTAGCCTCGCCAATAGTTAGGCGAACCTGAAGGTTCGCACTACTTCACCAGGATTAGCTTTTGAGTTGCCGAAAAGGATCCGTCCTCAACCCTTGCGAAGTAGACCCCGGAGGGGAGGGAGGAGGGCGGGTAGGAGGGCGTCCAAATTCCCTTGCCCTGGATGGTTTCTTCAAGAACCTTCCGCCCGTCGGCGGAGTAGAGGGTAAGTTTGGCCTCGCCCGTGACGTCGTAGGCAAGCCGGTTGAGGGATGCCTCAAGGCGGATGGGTGATGCGGTCTGGATAGGAGATTCTACTACCCCCTCGCCCATGTCCCAGTCGGTGATCATTACAAAGGCCTCGAAGATGGTGTCCGGGTTAGGACGGGAGTACACCCACACGAGGCGGTCATCGCAGCAGGCCACCGCAGGAGGTTTAGTGTGATACTGATTGTAACGATCGCCGTACACGGTATCTGCGCCCCAGGGCGGGGTATACTCAAACAGGGTGGTGCGGCGTATCGGCTCGTTGTCTTGTATATATCCCAGTATCCCTGCCTCATGGTTCCAGTAACGCTTCTTGGACGGATCAGATGTATCAGGATAGTCAGAGTAAGTTCTGGTGTACGTGTAGGCAAAGCTGTCGTTAGGCGAAACGGCGGTGGAATACCAGCCTTCTGGACCGCCATGAGCAGACCACAAGGAATCTTCCGTTATAACCGCTCGTATGGGATGGCGCGTCAGACCCCTATCGCTGAACACCCGACCCACAGGTTGCGAATGACCAGGCTTGCCGGTCCTCCAATCTACCCAGAACACCACGAAACGGTCCTCATCAAGCCAATAGACTTCAGGCCTGTCGCCGTCGTAGAGCTCCTCCCCGTCATCCACACGATGTCCCATCGGCTCCCATGGCAGGATAGGCTCATCCTCGGCATCAAACGCCTGGAACCTGGGATAGAGATGCACAGCTGTGTGACGTTCAAGCCAGGTTATCACCAGGTCGCCTGCATCGTTCAGCGCCACACCAGGATAGTTGGAACCGACATCATCAGGGAGATCGCCGTGAACCCTGAAGGGATCACCCTGCGGACCGCCCTCGAAAGAATAACGTCTGGCGCAAATCACCCCTCCCGTATCCCAGGTCCAGGCTACGGCAAACTCGCCCTGGTCGTTGAGACTCGACCCAACCGCTCTGTTGGAGGTACTAAGATATCCCTGATGGTCTGTCTGAGGGGAATCTAGAGGGTTGCCGCTGCTGTCAAAAAGTTGTAAACGTAAAAGCACCTCATTAGTAGGACCCAGCCCAGGATTTTCTGTCCAGAGCAGGACGGTATTGCCTGCTGAATCCATGTCAAGATGGGAACCGCAGATCCGGTTGGTATCCACCTCCTTGGTTATCTCGTAGGCATCGGTTAAGGGGCTGCCGTCCGGGTCAAAGAAACGTATATACAGGTCAAGCTCGAGCCGGGCCCCAAGAGGCTGGAAGTAGTCTACCCATGCTACGGCAAAATGCCCGTCAGGAGCCATTGCCGCGCGAAGGCAACCTTGATGGTGACCTTGCTCAGCATCGGCTATGCGAAAGGGCTCCACCAGAACACCACCGCACAGGGTTAAAGCCAAAAGACTTATATTGAACATCTCGACCTCCTTTTTGTCTAATTATAAGCCGATTCTTCAGCAATGTCAAGAAAAGAGGAGGGGCAAAGCCCCTCCCAGCTAGTTCAGGTTACTTAGTCCTCGTCGTCTATCCGCTCGCCTTCACTGCCGCCTTCTCCTCCTGTAAAGCCTGGAGGATCGCTGCTGCCAAAATACCAGTGTGCGCTATAGATAGCTGGCCTGCCCCCATAGTTGAAGCAGTCATCACCCTCATTTGTATTCCAGGTGCCCCAGACGGAGTCGAACTCCACATCGGGTAGCCCGGGTCTCGTGAGAATCGCAGGACCTATCCACTTGGCGCCGTCATTGACTTGCTTTTGGCCTTCTTGACCTGTGTCTTTCGAGCCGCTGGCCCCTGGCCAAAGCCGAATGGTGCCAACCCCGGTGCAGGTGAAGGTGGAAGGAGTTACAGTGGAGACGAAAAACGAATCGACGGAACCAGCGGTGTAGTCCCTAAGCACGCCTTCACCATACGTATAGCCCCCCCCCCCGATGTCAAGTATTTTAGACATAATCAAACTAAATAGTATCACCGATTGAACTGAACCCGCCGAGGGTATAGATACCGCCTTGCGGACAGACTGGTTCTGCTTGACATCAGGGAATCCATCATTAGGATAGGGAGCAGAAATCAAGGAGGACTTTGATGCAGGAGTTAGAGAAGTATCTTGAAGAGATAGCCGAGTGGTTGCAGGAGGCGTTTTCAATATGCGTTGTTGGCGAGGAGGGGTTGGTGCTTGCCTGCAAGACCCGAGAGGGCGGCGAAAACGCCGAGCTCACGAGCGCGGTGCTGACCGATGTTATGCGCAGTATCTCAAGGATCGTTAATGAGGTAAAGAAAGGAAGGCTGGTGGATAACCTTCTATCAACGGCGGATGCCCACTTTCTCACCAAGCAGCTAGATGATGAGGGTAGGGTATTTTTGGCGATAGGCGTACCCCGCGGCGCGAACCTGGGTGCAGTGCGCTACGTAAGCAAGGTCTACGCGGATAAGCTAAAAGCTGCTCTGCCGACGGCGTAGATGGTATTAAAATAGCGTTTTCTGGGAGCCTTCGAGAGCTTTGCGGGCTACTTTTTGCCAAAAATCCTTACCTCGTTTATTTTTGCTAGCATAGATCAGATCGTAGAGGTGAGTTTTGGTGTCGGATGTAAATATAGATATCCGATCTGCTGGTTCTATCGTCTCGTAGCCTATTCCTTCCAATAACTTTTTGAAATGATCGAGAATAGCCAGAGCCGCCGCCTCTGAGGTTGGAAGTGGGTTTCGATAAACTTCTCTCCATCCAGGGACTAAAAGATCGAGGCGAGAAGAATCCCTTGACGCCGTCTTTTGAATATTCCTCCTTATTCCACTGGTGGGAAAATTCACAATAAGATCCATCTTCCGATCCTTAGTTAAAGCTCTTATCGTTTCAAAACTCAACTCAAACCCTTCAGGATCGAGAAAGGCTAAATCCAACGAGTCATATCCGATAGAGAGGTTATTTCTTAGATTAGCAACTTCTTCGTTGCAATCACCCTCATAGATATAGACGCTGTCCTTCCGTGAGTGTCTTAATACTCTTTTCCTTAGAGCATTAAGGACTCTCTCTTTCATCTCCACGAGATGAATAGAGGTAAAAGGATCACGAGTGTTTAAGGATAGAAGAGGTGATCCAAGAATTTCTCTAGCTCGCTTGAAGTTGTAACAGAGACCCGGCCCCGCAAATAAATCTATGTAGTTTAAGTAGGACCATTTGTTTTTCATACCAGTAGAGAAAATGGTCATATAAGCGCCTAAGATTCTTAATTTTCTCTCGGAATGGTCAGCTACACATCGTATTGGCAGACCATCTTCTGCCATTTCTGTGCAAAGGCCGTTATTTCTCTTTAAAACTCTGGTGCGGTCACATACGTTGCATCTTTTTGGGTCTATCATTTTCCCCCGTGCAGTTGCACCCGTCGAACTTCCAGCTCAGTTCCTTCCATACCTCCACGGTTTCTTTACAAAGGCTGGGTTGGAACCCAAGCCACTCTGCTATCTGACTGTAGACTTTGACTCTTGTTTTAACAGGGTAACGCATACGGCCGTCCCAGGATTTTTCGAGTTCTGCCCGTGGCGCATTGGGTTGGAAAGCATAGAGCATGGGGTATTGACGTAAGGAACCAAGAGTTACCATCTCAGGTTTGAGGGCTGCAATCCCTTGTGCTATTTTACGGTAGCCTCCCAGACCCGTATCCAGGATTATCGGATCGAGTCTTATCCTTACTCGCCAACCTTTTTCTTTTAATTCCTTGGCTGCTTCTAATCTCTTAAGGGGGGAGGGGACACCTTTCTCAAAACGGCGAGCACTCGGTTCTGAATTTACAGAGAACGAAACGATTATCTGGTTGGAGGGTTCACGTTTTTTTAGAATGTTAGTATTTACGCTTTTAGTAAGCAAGAGTAAGTACCTGTCGTTTTTTTGGGTGAAATAAACCAAAGCGTCCTTAAGTAGCGGAGGAGTAATAGCTAAACTGTCGGCCAATTCACCAGTGGCGAACACGCAAACCCCGTCGAGTCTAAGTGTATCCAACTCGCGTTGGACTTCACGCCATGGATTGGTGAATAAGGTGGGGTGGCTTTCTCCTCGGAAGGTCAATTTTAGGTAACAATAAGAGCAGTTGAAAGGACAGCCATTGGAGAGTACGAGTTCATAAAAATGTGGACAGACTACCCCCTTAGGTGTCTTTGTGAATAACTTCACAAAGGGGGACTTCCGTCTTCGTCTTACCACCATACTAACCTCCATAATGTATACCAAAGTTTACGGATCGCAAGAGGTTTGTCAACCCCTACCTCGGGATGATACCCTCTGGGCCCATGGAGTCGGGTGGAGTTTGCCAAAAATCGGCCTCATCCCTTCTCCCTTTTCCCCGGGTTGGGATAAACTTATTAAGTCCGTAATCGGATACACACTTGCGTTCGTTTTTGTTCAGCTGTTCATAGAGTTCAGCCATATGATCCTGCAGCTCATTGCGGTTAAGTCCGGTCTGGGCCGCTTCGTACAGCTGTTCCAGCGCTTGCCTGTAGGCTATAATCTTGTCATCAAGCGGCATATCGTAATGGAGGTTGTTGATCACCCCAGCACCATCAAGCATTCGTATATCAAATCCCTTGGAGAACGTCCACCTGTTGAACTCGGTTAGGACGCGATCCTTTACACGAGACTTAAGGCGAGTATCTATCAGGTGATAGAGGACGTCTGTGGTTTTACGAAAGACGGTCCGCAGTATTGCAGAGCCTTCGTCTTCGGTTGTGATAAGCCCCTGGCTCTTTAGTGCAGCTATGGTTATGGCCACCTTGGTCTTGGGTTGTTCAAGCAGACGTGCGATCTCGGCAAAGGAGCAGCGTCCATTGATATGGGATGCTACGGCCCATCCCAGGGCATTGAAGTTGAATTGTTTCTCGGAGTTAGGATCTACCGGTGCAAGAACCAGAGCCGCGTCCTCGAAGGGCAACTCCTGGCACGCAGCATCCCACTGTGTTGCCTGCTTCGAGGCCGCCATAAGAAGGTCGGTTAAGGATTTGGTGATGCGTTGCTCAACCGAGACCTTTTCCTCGTGGAACTTGAAGTTACCTGAGACCAGGATGAAGAGTTCTATGAACGCCTCGTCTCCTGCCAGCTTGTCCATCTGGCAGTCTAGCAACTCCCCTTTGGAAAAGAAAAGCGAGCCTTCGGCGGCTCCCGTGATCTCGAGCCGACCTGTCTTGCGGCTCATGGTCAAAAGCTGGATTATGTCCAGAAACCCTTGTCGCTCTATCTTGCCTTCAAGCATCTAATCCAAACTCCCGGCTTAGAAGGTTCTTGGCCGGGGTGAGGTAGGAGGCCTTTATGAGCACGCTTATAGCGGTAAATGAGGTGCTGATCATATCGATGTTGATGGCTTCCTGGGCCAGGAATGAGAATATCTTGCCCGCGATCCCCGCCTCGCGCACAAGGTTCTTTCCGTAAACCGTCAAGATACCCCTTCCTTTTTCTATCACGAAGTCGCTAGTCTTGAGGACATCAAGGCTCTTTAGGTGCGCCACCGCCTCATTTACCTGTGATTCGTTTAATGCGAAAGAGATCTCAGCCAATCCCCTTGATATGCTGCTTTCGGATATCATCTCTATATTGAAACCGGCTTTACCAAGATGTGAGAAGAGTTCGCCGGCTATAGCAGGTTTGTCAGGGACTGATTTGGCAATAACCATTGACATGTGGGGTTTGGTTTCAATCAACTCAACCGGTCCGGCCATATGTTCCTCCATAAAAGTATATAGAGCTAGTTTGGCTTGTCAACGCTTTTAACTCGTCTGAACACGCGCGTCTTCTTACTCTATACGTTCCCGCGTCCAGAACTCACAGATCTGACCTGCATCGTTCATAAGGAACGACTCCACAGGTCCCCATCTGAGCCATACCGTTCTGCCTACCAGCTGCCTTGTCCAGAAACATGTGGTTTTTGATTCAAGCACCCACTTTTCGTCGTTTTGCCGAACGACGATAAGTTTGAACCCGAACTCATCCTGCGTGAGGGTAGCCTCCTCCCACTTGCCTGGATAGCCCGTTTGAACGTCATCCTGGTCTGGCTGCTGGGTTTTCGTGGTCGCTACGCAACCTGCTGCGATAAAAACCAATACGCTCGCGCCACAGAGCCACGAGAGCTTCTTCATATCTCCCTCCAATGTTGGAAACAATATACCACTCCAGGTAGGTTTGTCAAGTAAGAGGAGTCTGTGCGCTTGGAGATAGTTACCAGGGTGGGATGGCAGAGAAGATTTTTGGGGAAGCGGGGATCAATGCTCCTTTTGACCAGAGGTCAAAAGATCGCAGGATAAAAAACGTAGGGGCCGACTTTGGCGTTTCTAAACGCCGCTTCGCGTAAGTCGGCCCGTTTAATTATTCGGGCTGACCTGATACCCTATGGGATAAAAATATCCCAAGGGGTGCGCTGAGGTCAGCCCCTACGAACTCTCCTACCGGGAGAGGGCTGGGAAGAGGGTTACCGAATCAACACTACCTTCTGCGCCTTGGTCGCTCCCGCGGACTTCAGCACGATGAAGTAAACACCAGGCCCGTAACACCTCCCCCAGGTAATCATTCCAGAGGATTCACTTGCGTGCA
>Ga0209991_10000210_pt1 | contig 26075 bp, 18 predicted proteins | sample ChitaG_FD_183167 | JGI IMG/M metagenome (GOLD analysis project Ga0209991, IMG submission 183167) | Deep subsurface microbial communities from South Pacific Ocean to uncover new lineages of life (NeLLi) - Chile_00310 metaG (SPAdes)... | ecosystem: Environmental > Aquatic > Marine > Oceanic >... | reverse complement strand
CTTTTTTTGCAATCAGAGGATTCCCGCCCAATTCAGAAGCCAAAGCCGAGGCTAAGTGGGAAACTTCAATTGAATGTAAAAGAATATTCTGACCATAACTTGTTCTGAAATTCAATCTTCCTAGAAGTTCGACAATTTTTGGAGGAAGGCCAATTAATCCTGTTTCATAGACTGCCTCCTCCCCGGCTTCTTTAATTTTATTTGAAATTTCAGTTTCTGCTCTTTTAACCTCTTCCTCAATCCGAGCTGGCTGAATTCTACCATCTTTAATCAATTTTTCCAAGGCCGTTTTGGCAATTTGGCGGCGAATTGGATCAAAACCAGAAACGACCACAGCTTCCGGAGTATCATCAACCACAATCTCTACGCCGGTTAATCTTTCCAAGGCCTTAATATTTCTTCCTTCTTTGCCAATGATTCTTCCTTTAATCTCATCTGAGGGCAAAGAAATAGTGGTGGTAGTGAGTTCTTGAGTTTGGTTAATAGCTACTTTTTGAATGGCGGTAGCTAATATCTCTTTTGCCTTTTTGATAAATCTTTCCTGACCTTCTGTTTCCAGTTTTTTCATCCTCCCCAAAATATCTTTTTGATATTCTTTTTCTAAATTCTGAAGCAATTCTTTTTTTGCCCCTTCTCGAGAAAGACCAGAAATTCGTTCAAGATTGTTTAAGGCTTCGTTTTTTAAACTTTCTAAACTTTCTTTTATCTTTTTGAGTTTTTGAACTTTTTGATTAAATTCTTCCTCTTTGCCTTCAAAAAGAGAAAGTTTATTTTCTAATATATTCTCTCTTTTTAAAAGGACTTCCTCAGTTCTTAAAAGCTCTCTTCTTCTCTGGCTTTCTTCTTCTTTTGTCCGCTCAAGAAATTTTGAGGCTTTCTCTTTAGCTTCAGTTAAAATTGATTGAGTCTCGTTTTTGGCCTGAGAAATTCTCTTTTGAATTCTAGCCTCCAAGGTTCCGGCTTGTTTTCTGGCAATTGATTGACGAGCAAAATAACCTAAAATTGAGCCGATGGTTAAGGTTAATATTCCTACAATGAGTAGGATAAGTTGATTCATATTGTTGAATAAAACTTCGGTTAAACATCTTTTAGCGCTAATCAGCGCAATCGACAGCTCAAATCCGCTTCTCTAAGCTCTTTAGAAGCTGATAAAACGCTGACCCGCTTCGCCTCCGAAGCGAGGCGAGTAAGTACGCTGAAATAACGCTGAGAAAACCAAAATTCCATAGTTAACTTTTCTACTCTAATTTTAGCAGATAGCTTTCGGAATGTCAAAACCCGCGCTATTGGCGCGGGTTTGTTTGCTAAAAAAAATAGCGATTAACTATTCGCAATAAGCCACTATGGCGATATCTCTTTCCATTCAGGAAGAATAGGTCCAATAGCAGATATGATATGGGTTCTATCAGCGGTTCTTGCTGCACTATCAGTAATTTCCAATTTAATAGTATGAGAGTCAAGAGTTATATCAATAGAGAAGTTAGTTTGATCGTCTAGTGCCGAATCATAAGTTCCATCAATTGTCCATTGCCAAGAGGTAATTGTAGCTCCTTCTGAGGCGGAAGAGCATTCAGAAGGAGCTACAATACAATCGTCTATAATATAAAGAGTTTCTCCAATTATTGCCGTAATCTCTTCGCAAGAATACCAATCGATCTCATCAAAAGAACACATAAAACCGGCGCTAGCTTCTTGTCTAACCCAGAAATTTATGGTTTCAGTATCTGAAAGTCCTCCCCAATCTTCGACATAAAGTTCTACAGTATAATTTCCAGCGGATAAGGAGGGCAGAGTATAGGAGCCTAAGGCATTAGGCGGAGTATAGGGTCCTCCATCAGGGTCGCCTCCCCAGCCAAAAATATCCCATTCTGATTTAACAATATCATCCAGACCGTCAGGGTCAGTAGAATCATTTCTTAAATGAAAAAGGCAGTCTGTGTAAGCAATGCAGCCAGTTGTAGGCTCACAGTCTGATTTATCACAAGAAATTGCCGCCGTAGGGGGGAAGTTGCTAATTTCTACTTCTAATTCCACGAGCTCAGTCTTTCCCTGGCCGTATTCCAAATAAGTATCATCGTGAACGCCAGTAATATAAATAGTATAGGTATCAGCAGGGGTTGAGCCAGCAGTGGTGGAGACAGTAAGGGTAGCGCTGGCCGATCCGTCCGCAGGAACATCTACTTCCCAATACGAAAGAGAAAGATCCATTCCTGAAGGCGCGCATTTCGTTCCGGCCCAAATATTACAAAAATCAAAATCGTCTCTCCAGGAACCTGATGTATACTTCCATTCGGCTACTCCATTATTATTCGCCGTATCGCAGCGATGGCACCAATAATTATTAGAAAAATTTGTTAATGGATCAAATATAACATCACAGGGCGTTCCAGAATCATCGCCTAGATAAAAACACTTATTTATTGAATCAATTATATCAAGGGTTAGGTTGTTTCTGTAATTACATTTATTACAATCAGCGTAAGTGCCGGCCGAATTATCAAGGCTGGCTTGAAGCTTTGCAACTCCTGAAAAGCCGACTAAAGAGCTAACGATAACATCGTATTGCATTTGGTCGCCGGCCTCGATAGGAGAAGAAAAACCTGTTTTTGGAGTAATAGAGATTTCAAAATCGTATTTGGGCGGCGGATTAACAGTAATCTCTACGGTATTTTCGGCTGTGACGTTCTCATTATCTCTAACTTCTAGTCTAGCAGTATATACACAGGAGCCAGGGCCAGCACAGGTATAATCATGACTAGTGTCTCCGGTGGTAAAGCTGGTGTAATCATAACTACCGTTGTCTTCCCAGTCCCATCTATATCGGCTAATCGAACCATCTGGGTCTGGGTCATAAGAAGCTTCGGTGCCAGGATCATCAGAATCCTTGGAGGCAAAAAGATAAACTGTAGCCCCGGTACCCAGATCTGTTACGGTAATACTGGTTGGCACAGGTTCTGAAGGAGAAGAAACATCTGAAACCGTGGCATCAGCCACTGGCGGAGTGTTGGGCGTAGTTACAGTAATGGTCACCGTATCGGTAGTAATTACCTGGGGCTCGTCATTATCTCTAACTTCTAGTCTAGCAGTATATACACAGGAGCCAGGGCCAGCACAGGTATAATCATGACTAGTGTCTCCGGTGGTAAAGTTAGTGTAATCATAACTACCGTTGTCTTCCCAGTCCCATCTATATCGGCTAATCGAACCATCTGGGTCATAAGAACCTTGACCGTCTCCGTTTCCATCTTTGGAGGCAAAAAGATAAACAGTAACTCCGGCTCCGGTATCCGGATCTACTACGGTAAGGGTAGTATTATAGGGCCCGGCCGAAAAACCAGCTACCGTGGCATCAGCCACTGGCGGAAGATTAGTAGAGCCAACAGATAGCCCAGCGCTAGTAGTTCTTTCCTGGCCGCCGACTAAATAATTTTCTTCGTGAACGCCAGTAATATAAATAGTATAGGTATCATCAGGGGTTGAGCCAGTGGTTGAGAGAGTAAGGGTAGTACTTTCTGAACCGCCTATAGGAACATTTACAGTAGTTGTCGGGTGATCCGCTGATTCCGGTGAAAAATAAAGATCCGCTCCTGAAGGCGCGCAGGTGGCTCCGAGATTACAACGTCCTAAATCAGCACCCGGTCCGACAAACTGCCACTCTGGTATTCCATTACCATTCATATCGCACTTAAAGCACCAATAGTGGTCAGCAAACTCTTCTAAAGGATCATACCCTTCGCTACAGTTTGTCGTACCGCTAGAGCAATGATTACTATAAGGACCGCAAAATTCCCAAGGTGACCCGGAACCAACAGCAAGCCAAGATAGGCTATCATTGGCCTTGCTGATATTACATTTATTGCAATTAGAAAAATTGCCAGCCGAATTATCAATACTAGCTCTAAGATAAACATCACCAGAAAAACCACCAATAGAATTTACAGTCACAGTATAGTCTTGAGAGTCACCAGGATTAATAGTTTCAGAAGAAGGAGTAATGGTAATAGAGAAGTCAGGAGAAAAATAAACTAAAAATCGGTCAACCTTAGGCGTTATTAAAGGGTCGGTAGTTTCTAAAGCTATTACAAATTTAATGTACCTTTTAGACAAATAAGAAATGTTGGTGGTCCAACCGCCCCAAATTGAGCCATCATCACTGTGTTTAAATCCATAAAGCAAGTTGGTGCCAGCAGGCTGGTTGCTAAAGGCGCGATAAGAATAAGAGGTGCTTGACAGGCCGGTATCAAAAGTATTGGAATGGGCAAATTGATTTGTTCCTGTCGGGAAGATGGGCCCGCTATTTACCCTAACCGGCCCCCAGGCCACTGTCCCATCGCTGTTAATCTTTTTGGCGTAAATGCTTCTGGCATCAACGTGCTCTGTCCAAACAACAACTGGCGTATCTCCGGTTATGGCCAGAGAGTGGTGTCTTGACGAGCCCGAACCAACATGGCCATCAGCTATCAGATTTGGTCCCCAAATCTGGCTAAGGTCGACAGAAGAGTGCTTGGAAAGATAAAAATAAGAAGGTGTGCCAGAAATAATATATCCTACATAAAGATTTCCTAGGGAGGAATGCTCAATAGTTGGTTTCCGGCCGGGATTAGCAACCTCTTGAACACTGCTCCAGGAAAAAAAGCCTTCGCCCTCGTCTGCTCTAATTAAATTAATAATTTTATTAGGCGTCTCCCAAGCTAAAAATACCTGGTTTAAATTACTAGAACTTACCTCAAAAGTATAAAGTATTGCCCCGACATTATCTGAATCAACGCTAGGATTAGCAGCCTGAACCTTATCAGGGAAGATAAGAGTAGTTCCAGTAATGCCCGACAGTTCGGCAAGATAGAGATCCATTTGCGAGGAGGGGCTTGAGGGGTCGTTCGGTTTATTAAAGACAACGTAAATGTGCCCCATGTTATTAAATCCAAGGTCAACTTGAGAAAAATTATATATATTTGTATCCTGGACAAAAACCTCATAAACGGTAAGGAACTTTGTCCATTGAAGGGTGCCGGCAGAATTACGTTTTTGTATTCCGACCCAAGCGCAATGCCAATCGTGTAAAGCTCCTCCTACATTCCCGACATGTTTTGTATCAAAGCGGGCAATAAAAATATTCCCCGAAGAATCAATATCCATACTAAAAATACGCGAATCGGTCACTTTTAACTGCGATCCGGCCTGGCCCATACAATCTGGCCAAGTCCAACCACTCAGAGAATATTCGTCAATTAAGGAGCCTCCTTGATCAAACTTGCGCAATAATGAACTTCCTGCTGTTCGAATATAAAAATCGTTATTTATTTGATCAACAGCGACATTGTAATAAGAACCTATATCGCCGTCAGCTATTTTTTTATCTTCGCTCCATAATTTTGCTCCGCTGGAATTTAATTTTTGGAACTTTCCTCTGTCGTCTAACATCCTTGATTCGTCAAATACGACAATAATATCTCCTGAAGAACCAATATCTATGTCAGGGCTAATGGCTATCTCTCCATCAGGAAGCATTTGTAAATAACCAGATTCTTTTCCTCCCCAGTCAGCAGTTGTAAAGGTAGAATCATTACAAGGAGAGCTCGGAGAATTAAAACCCTCAATCCATGGGCTCTCGCCTCCTGGGCAAGTCGAGGCTCCAGCCCATTTTATTGGAAAAAGAACCGCGATAAAAATCGCTAACAAAAAGAGGGTTTTTTTATTTAACAATTTTTGTATTTTTTTTCTCATAATTGTTTTTCTATAAGCCTTAGCTCAATTACATCTTTAATTTCGCTTTTCCCTTTAATGTCCTCGCTTGTGACAACCTCAACTCGATCATTTTCTCCAAAATCAGAAAGAGAAATTGGTGTGTGTAGGTAAGAAGGGTTTTCCGGATCGCGAATATCTTTTTCCTGTCTAATTATCGATGTATTTTTGTCGATAATTAATTGATACAAAAGAGGCGGATCTTCTAAATTAGCAAAAACGATTCCCTCTTCGGAATCTGGGCCAAGTTGAATAGATTGAATTGTGCCTCGGGAAATATACTCATAGGAAGTTTCAATAAACTCTGTTGGTAAAGCTGGCCCTGGCTGAGCGGGCGGGGGTGGGATTTTTAGTAGTTGCCCAACTAAAACTAAAACTCCAAAAATAACAATAATCCCCAAGATTATTAAAATTAGAACCTGGGGAGTAAACTTCCAAGATTTATCTAAAGAAATTTTTGGATCAAAGAGTGGCATGATAGCTTACCTGCCCGCCATAAGCCTGTTATTGTAAAACTCTTTGGGCATACAACGAACAATATCTTTGCCATACTTATTTGATTTTGGCTGATAGGCTATGGCAGGCGGGTCGCGTATCGCTAATCGTTGATTGATTATCGCTTATTACGTATCGTTAACAACTAGCGACTTTCGATATGCGACTCGCGATTTGCGATTAGTGATTTACTTAGTATCATTATATTACAAAAATACTTGTCAAATCAAGGCCTATTCAATTCCTACTTATATTTATTTGACTAAAGTTTTTTGAACCGATTTGACAAACTTTTAAACATTTCTAAATATTATGGCAATCTTTGGTAAATTTTTTCTGCCATTTCTTCTTTATATAAGTGGACAACTAAATTTCTATCTTTTAACATCTGAAGCCATCTTTCGTCATGTTCTATCAATCTCAACTGAAAAGCAGCTTTAAAACACTCTTTTGGGGAGTAACACTCAATTACATTTTCTCTAGCTAATTCTTTTATCGATTTCCAGGCTAAATCAAAACAGAGTTCAAATCTTTTAATGGCTGAGTCCCTTACTACTTCTGTCTTTTCCAATTTTAAAACTTCTCCCAATCTTTCGATTGCTTTTTGGAAATCTCTTAAAATCTCATTTAACATATTCAATAGATTTTAGGGCTTCTTTTTTGAAATCTTCCGAAACTTCTGCAAAATCAACCAAATCAAATTTATAGAGAGTTGGTAATTCCTCAAGCTCTTCCTCAATTTTGAATTTGATTTCAGCCGGAACTGGCTTTTTACCTAAAATTCCAATATCAATATCTGCTCGGGGAAAATTTTCCTCTCTTACTCTTGACCCAAAAAAGAAAACTTTATATTCATTTAAGTCAAGGTGCTTGCCAATAATTTTAAAAATCTCCTTCTTCAGTTTTTCAATTGGATAAAATTCGAGTTTCATTGGTTTATTATAAAATAAAAAGATAACAAAACAAGGGGCTAATAATCTAATTTTAGTTTACCAGGAAAAATAGTTATCAACAATAGATTAGCGCCCGCCAAAGGCGGGCGCGGGCATTTATTATACGTAAAGTTTAAACAGATTCTAAAACCTAACACCTATAACCTAAAGCCTAATTATGTCGGTGGTATCTCCCGCCATTCAGGCAGCACTTCTGAAATATTGATAGGCTTACTTGTATCACAGCTTACTCCATCATCAATAACAGTATGTTTAACGGTATACTCTTCGTCTTCTAAGAAAATATAATCTACCTCTTGGTCAGATTTTGCTTCCAGGAGGTTGTTATCAGAATCGAAAAACTCCCATTGATATGTACCATAGGCAGGGCCAGTTTGAGGATTAAAATTCTTGAAATAGACGGTTTCACCAATTATTGCACCAAGTTCATTACAATTGCTCTTCCAATCTCTGGGAGTAGTATCAAGAGAACACTCAAAAGAAGGATCTGGCGGAGGACTGGCTGTAGTGAAGGAAGGGCCAACAATCCAATCCGTTGAAGGATCGCCTTTGTCATCCCAGACCATTAATCGCCAATAATAGGTAGTGTTGTAAGTAAGATTGGGAGGAGGATAAGTTTTGGAATTAGAAATAACTTTTCCAGTATCTACTTCTGGTGAAGAAAAATTACTATTATTATCTACCTGAACCTGGTAGGCAGATTGGAAATCAAAGGCATCAGGGTCAGTAAATACCCACTTTAAGAAAATAGGAGGAGCAGTAGCAGTACAATAATTACCTTCCTCGACTGAAAGATTGATAGCTGAAGGAGGATTGTTGGGAGCAGCTGTTATATTTAATAAAGCTGAAGCTGTTCTTTCCGGGCCGTTATCAAGCTCTGTATCAGTATGGACGCCGGTCGCCCTGACATATAGGGTGCCGCCCGGAGTAGTCTCAGAAGAAGAAATAGTCAGGGTTGCTGAGGCACTACCGCCTGCAGGCACAGTTATTGCTGTTTCTGGGCCAGGAGAAAACTCAAGCGAAATATCTTTTAATTGGGAACAGGTTTGGCCCATATATGTGCCTATAAAATCACTATCGAGACTATTTACTGTTCCATCATGGTTTGCATCGGCTCTATTGCAATTGTATCTTCCTACTGAATTTTCATCAGGATATTCTACCGCACAGGAGGTTGGAGCCGGATAAGAATGCAGGAATAATACATCGCCTATAGTTACTCTTCCATCGCGCATTACATCGGCTTTGTTGCAATTGCAGAGACAAAGCTTCCCTCCTGCCTCATCACATACCCCGCTATTGCCCCAACATGCCCAACCATAATTATTATTCTTATCATTTCCTTCATCGTCTTGACTATCGTAAACACTGGCATAAATAGTAACATCGCCCTCAAAGTTGCCGATGGAATTAACAATAACATCGTAAGTGGTTGATTCGCCAGCATCAATATCACGATCTGGAGAAATAAAAATAGAGAAATCGGGAATGGGTGGAGCTGTAACCGTAATTGTCTCGCGGTCTTCATCTGCCAGGCTTTCCCGCTCGGCAATGACTTTTGCGGTGTAGATTCCAGGAGATGAATAATCGCAGACATCGATAGCAGTCTTTGGATCATCGAATACACCATCAAACTTTGCTGCCCAACCTGGGGTAATATTAGTGCCATCATCGCTCCGGTCACAGTAAAAAGTGTAGTTAATTGTCCCGCTTGCTGTTCCACTAATATCGGCAGTAAGATCAATATCATTTAATGGGGCATCGCCTGAAGAAGGATCAACAGTAAGATTTACCGAAAGGGTTGGCGCTGGAGGGGCACAAGGTGGAGACTGCTGGAGGCCTGTCTCTACCCACGTCCAACCTGTTGAAAGCAGTGCGATCTCGAATCTATAAGAAAACTCGGGAAAAAGAGTGCCGGTTGTTATAGAAGTATTAAATGTATCAGCCGACCACCTTAGAAAGCTCCATTGATCATAAACATTGACTCTATACTGTTCCCCTGCTCCGGCTGAATCCCAGCTAAGGTTAGCTCGTAGTTCCCAGGTAGCAGGATTGCAGTTCCAAGAAACAGTCATGCTAGGGACAGCAGGAGAATTTATGGTCAGAGTACGAGTTGGGCATGGTATATTCTCTCCTCCCGACCCAGTACAACTTCCTCCAAAGTGATATGTTCCTGCTGAAAGAACAGGAACTGTGTCGTGGTCGCCACTATTAAAAGGAAAAGAAGTCCAACCATCATCTCCCCACATATTACAACTAACAGCATCAAGAGCATTCCAGGTAAATCTTGCTGTCTCTCCTTCGTCTATAATAGGAGGGTTAAGCAAAGTATCGCAGTCGCCTAGCGGAGGCGGCGGAGCTGACGGTGAATAATTAACTGTAAGCGATGGAATCTGAAAACTAATTAATTCCATATCACCATCTCCGCCATAATGTAGGGGTTGGCTTCCCATCGACGTTGGATCTCGATTATCCTCTTCTCTATCCGAAGCGATAGCTATTTTTGTGGTGCCGCCTTTTAAAATAACACTGTTATTAATATCAATCGAAAATGAACCTGGGGGACTACTTCCAGTTGCAAAAAAACGAGAGCCAACAATTGGTTTGTCTCCCCGATTAAGCTCAAAATCTATCCAATCGCTCCAGCCAACTGAACCGCCCCAATCATGTTTTCTTACATTTAAAGTAAATCCTTTCCCAATCCAGGTAATAGTTTGTCCGCCTACGTCAAATATTGTGTCGAAATTAATGTCAACATCGTTAATTGTTGCCCCGGGATCAATACTTGAAGTATCAAAGGCAACGTAACTACGGCTGTTAAAATATTGGGCCTTACCCGGCGCAGGCTCAGGATTCCAATTAAAGAATTGCCCTGCTTGCGTAGGTGCTGGCCAAGGCATAACATCATAATTATAATTAAATCCCGCCATGGTCTCAGGAATCACAGTTGCAGATGGATGACATACATTAATAGCACCATGCATGTGACACCAATTTATTGAACGAGGACGAAGGGTATTTCCTCCTCCTCCCGGAGAAATGATTGGATCTATCAAAATAGGGTATTTAGCTTCAGCCAGGAAATGACCTTCAATGCCTAGCTGAAGAATAATATCTTCGCCATGTTTTGAAATTATGTAAGTACCGTTAGTTAGGTTATTTGGCATTTTTCCTCCCTGATCAATAATTATTGGTAAATTAATGTTGGCGAAAATATTTTCTTGGCTGTCTCGAAGGGTTAAGAATTCTGACCCCGCCAAAGTTAATTTCTCGCCATTCCATAATTTCTCATTAACAAGAATTTTAAGGTCACTGCTAAGATTTAAAATAAATTCAATTACAAGCAGAGAGTCAGAAATTTTATCTTCAGAAATAGAAGGGAGAGAATTTTTATCTTTTATTTTCCATTCCTCTTTGGTTTCGTTATTTCTAAGAGTAATTTTTAATTCTGGTGCCCCTGGCCAAGTAATTATGTTTTTATCTATAGAGGGGGCGGCATAATTAAAAGAAGAAAGCTCGCCTTCTTCGGTATCTGTTAGCCAACGAAAACCTTTAGCTTGGTAAACTAAGAATGATGGTCCTTGTTCTATCCGAATAGCATTTTCTGAAGTTGGATCATTCTTAAAATACATTTTATAAAGGGCGTTGGTCATTTCCCAGTCATAGCCTTCTCTTATCGAGGGCACAATGGTAGTGTCGATTTCTTTCCAGGGTTCATTGGGGTCATTAGGATTTTCTTTATAATATTTTTGAGTAGCGTAAAATTTAGCAGTATAGGTACCATCGGGATTTTTATAAGTTTCTGAGGTTGCAGTGATTTCAACAAGCTCTGACTGAGGTGACGGAGGCAAAATACTTTTTAGTGAATACCAGATCGAAATCGAAAATACTAAATTAACAAAAATCCCCAGGATTATTAAAAATAAAACCTGGGGGGTGAATTTCCAAGATTTCTCTAAAGAGATTTTAGGGCTGGTGAAATCCATTAATTTATTATAGAATAGAAAAGTTGTAAAGCAAAGTAGTTTTCCACAACAGCTCCGCTAAAGCGGGACTGTTTTTCAAAATGATTAGCGATGAACGATTTGCGATTAGCTATTATCCCTTCGGTTTGATTACTTCATCAATTATGCCATATTCTTTGGCTTCTGGGGCTGACAAATAAAAATCGCGGTCAGTGTCTTTTTCCACTCTTTCGATGGGTTGACCAGTATGTTCGGATAAAATTTTATTGAGCTTATCTTTAATTTTAATAATTTGACGAGCAGTAATTTCTATTTCCACTGCCTCTCCGGTTACACCTCCGGCTACCTGATGGAGTAAAATTTCAGCATTAGGCAGGGCAAAACGCTTTCCCTTCTCACCAGCTGCCAAAAGCGTAGCGCCCATGGAACCGGCTAAACCTATGCAAACTGTGGAAATAGGAGATTTGACATATTGCATAGTGTCGTAAATGGCTAAGCCGGCCGTGACCGAACCACCAGGCGTATTAATATAAAGCTGGATATCTTTGTTTGGATCCTGGCTGGACAGAAAAAGCATCTGGGCAATAACTGAGTTAGCCACTGGATCAATAATAGGGCCTGCTAAGAAAATAATCCGGTCTTTCAAAAGCCGAGAGTAAATATCGTAAGCTCTCTCTCCGTATTGTGTTTTTTCAATAACAGTAGGAATTAAGTTCATATTTTACTTCAAGGTTAAACTTTCCAGCAATTGAAATACTTTCTCGTTCTTGATTACTTCTTCATAATAATCTTTTAATTTTTGCGGGTCAAGTTCTTTTTCAGTCTTTGCAATATCAGGATAATTTTTTAAAATCTTATTTATTTCCTCCTTTATTTCTTCTTCACTCACCTTAATATTCTCATTTTTAGAAATCTCCTTTAGAATTAGGAAGTTTTTAATTCTCCTTTCAGCCTCTGCCTGAAAAGAATCTTTAAGATCTTTTTCTGATTTATTAATCTTTTCCAAATATTGCTCAAAACTAATTTTGAGTCTATCGGCTACCTGCTTTTTTAAATCCTCAACTATTCGGTTTTTTTCTGCCTCAATTAAAGTTTCGGGTATCTCCCAGGAAATTTCTTCTACAATTTTCTGCAAAATCTCCTGGCGGATTCTTTGTTTTTCTAAAATTCCTTTTTCTAGTTTTATTCCCTTTTTAATATTCTCCTTTAGAGAATTTAAATCTTCGAATTGGCCTAAGGATTTAGCAAATTGATCATTAATTTCTGGCAGCTCCATTTTCTGGACAGAAATCATTTTCACCCGGAAATTTACTCTTTGACCGGCTACATTTTTTTGAAAGTGTTGCTCAGGAAATTCTAAGGAAAATTCTTTTTCCTCTCCTTGTTTCATTCCTTCTAATTTTTCTTCAAAACCAAGAATTAAGTGACCCTGGCTTAATAAAAATCCGTCTTTCTGCCTTTTGCCATTTTCAATCTGAGGGCAATCAAATTCAATTTCAACAAAATCTCCCTTCTGAGCCGATCTTTCAATCTGGCTAAATTTTGCTCGCGATTTTTGGAGCCATTTTAAAGCCTCCTCAATTTCTTTTTCTTCGACAAAAACTTCTCTTTTTCTAATTTGGGAGGCAATTTTTCTATAATCGGGCAGTTGAATTTCAGGCAAAACCGCGGTTTTGGCCCGAAACTTGAACCCCCCACCACTTTTCCTGGAAGTTGCCGGCTCCAACCTATTTTCTTGAAAAGTGGTGGGGGGTAAAATTTCTATTTCTGGCTGACCAAGAACTTCTATTTTATTTTCTAAAACTACTCGGACATAGCTTTCTTTTATTGCTCTTTCCGCTGCTTCTTTTAAAATTTTCTCTTGACCTATATCTCTCTCAATTATTTCTTTTGGAACTTTCCCTTTGCGAAATCCTTCAATTTCTAAATCTTTGCCTAAATTGAAAATGGTCTCTTCAAAAATTCCAGTGAATTCTTCTGACGAAAGTTCAATTTCAATTTCAATTTGAGATTTCGATAGTTTTTTAATTTGAGTTTTCATCTTTGTTCGCTATACCGCGCCGTTGGCTCACCCGGAGGAGCGTAGGGACTGTAGATGTCAAACCTCCACACCCCTCTCCACTTTTTAATTTGAGTTTTCATGAGGTCTTTTAGACTAAGAATCCCACAATTAACAATGCCACAATGTTAAGCACTTTAATCATCGGATTGATGGCTGGGCCGGCAGTATCTTTGTAAGGGTCGCCGACGGTGTCGCCGGTTACCGCTGCCTGGTGGGCAAAAGAACCCTTTCCTCCTAAATTTCCCTCTTCAATATATTTTTTAGCATTGTCCCAAGCCGCTCCTCCAGAAGTCATGGAAATGGCCATAAAAAGACCAGTAATAATTGAGCCAATCAAAAGGCCACCTAGGGCTTCTGGTCCTAAAAAAGGAAGAAAGCCAACTAAAATTGGAGCCAGAACCGGAATTAAAGCAGGCCCAATCATTTCTTTTAAAGAAGCCTTAGTCACAATATCTACACACCGGGCATATTCTGGTTTTGCTTTTCCTTCCATTAAACCTTTAATCTCTCGAAACTGCCTTCTTGCTTCCTCTACCACTTTGGAGCCAGTTTTAGAAACAGCCTCTAAAGCCAGAGAGCCAAAAAGATAGGGTAAAAGCCCGCCAATAAAAAGGCCAATCAAAACTCGATAATCTTCTAAGAGAAATTGAATTTTTAATCCCAATCCTTGAAGCTCTTGGGTATAGACAGAAAAAAGAACCAGGGCGGCTAAAGCCGCTGAGCCGATAGCGTAGGCCTTGGTGACGGCCTTGGTGGTATTACCCACTGCATCCAGAGCATCAGTATTTTTTCTAATTTCTTCTGGAAGTCCAGCCATTTCTGAAATTCCTGAGGCATTGTCAGTAATCGGGCCATAAGCATCCAGGGCAATTATCATTCCGGCTAAAGAAAGCATGGTTAAGGTGGCAATAGCTAAGCCATAAATACCGGCTAAAGCGAAACTAATTAAGATTCCTAAAGAAATTAAAATCACTACCGGCCCAGTCGAGCGTAGACCAACCGCTAAACCGGTAATAACATTAGTGGCGTGGCCGGTCTGGGAAGCTGAGGCAATAGAAAGAACTGGTCGGTATTTTTTAGAGGTGAAATAATCAGTAATTAAAAAAAGGCCGGCCGAAATTGCTAAACCAACCAAAGCTGGAAGATAAAGAGACCAACTAGAAAGTTCAAGCTGAAGAGCGGCTTTTTTAATTGGGTAATAAAAGCCTATGGCTGAAATAATACCAGCAGCAATTAATCCTTGATAAAGAGCTCCGATGATGCTTTTTTGGAGTCTAACAAAGAAAAGGCTTAAAATTGAAGCTAAAATGGCAATAGCTGCTAAAAACAAGGGTAAAAGAATGGCAATTTTTTGGTCAGGGAAAATTAAATTGCCCAAAATCATAACCGCGATTAAAGTGATGGCATAGGTTTCAAATAAGTCGGCAGCCATGCCAGCACAATCGCCAACATTGTCCCCGACCTGATCAGCAATAACGGCTGGATTCCTAGGGTCGTCTTCAGGAATTGCTTTTTCGATTTTGCCAACCAAATCTGCCCCAATATCAGCCGCCTTAGTATAAATTCCTCCTCCTAATCTGGCAAAAACTGAAATTAAGCTCCCTCCAAAACCCAGAGCAATTAAGGCCTTTAAATCTCCTTGAGTTAAAAGGTAAAAGCCAGTTACTGATAAAAGGCCAAGACCGACAACTAAAAGACCGGTGACCGCCCCTCCTTGAAAGGCTAAGTTAAAGGCAGGCTTTAATCCTTTTTTGGCAGCTTCCGCCACCCTAACATTAGCCTGAGTAGAGACCATCATTCCGATGAAACCAGCTAAAGCAGAAAAAGTAGCTCCGATTAAAAAACCCAAACCAGTAATAAATCCCATTTTCCACCAAAGAATTAAAAATATAAAAATAGCTACCAGGGCAATGGTTTGGTATTGCCTTCTCAAGTAGGCTTTTGCGCCTTCTCTAATAGCTGAAGCTATTTCAATCATTTTGCCCGAACCAGAAGGAGCTTTGTTTATCTTTCGGATTAAAAAGAAACTAAAAATTATAGCTAAGAGAGAAACAATGATGGGAAGAAAAAGCATAAACACTTTGCTAAAATCAGAAATTAAAAATAAAATATTAAAAACAAATATTTAAAAACTTAAAAATTTTTACGTTTTTGTGTTTTTGTTTTTTAATTCCGGAGAATCAAGGTTCTGTGAACGAAGTGAGCGGGTTCTTATTTTTGGTTTTTTGTTTTTTATTTCGGCCTTGATTTTTCCTTCAGCCTTTGAAATTTCTTCTTTCTCGACTTCTGGAGATCTGACATCTATTTTCCAACCAGTTAATTTTGCTGCCAACCTGACATTCTGGCCATCTTTACCTATGGCTAAAGACAGCTGATCTTCGGGACAAGTAACCAAGGCCTTGTTTTTAGAGAGGATTTTCACTTCTTCGATCTTAGCCGGGCTGAGGGCATTTTGAATATATTTTTCTGGATCTTCCGAATACTCAATGATATCAATTTTTTCTCCGCCAAGCTCGGAAATGACTGCTGTCACTCTTGTTCCTCTTTGGCCAACCATCGAACCAATAGGATCAATTCCTTCTTGGGTTGAGACAACGGCGATTTTTGAACGAGAGCCTGGTTCCCGGGCAATTGATTTAATTTGGACTAAGCCCTGAGAGACTTCTGGGACTTCTAACTCAAAAAGTTTAGAAATTATTTTTGGGTAGGAGCGGGATAAAAAGACAACCGGCCCCCTGGGAGTTTCTTCTACTTTAGAAATATAAACCTTAAGTCTTTGGGACGGCCGGTAAAATTCACCGGGAACCTGTTCTTCTCTAGGTAAAATTCCTAGGGTTTTACCAATATCCAAAAAAACGTTTCTTCCTTCAATTCTTTGAACAATTCCAGAAATTATTTCCCCCTCTCTTGATTTATATTCTTGAAAGATGGCTTCTCTCTCTGCTTCTCTGATTCTCTGCAGAATAACTTGCTTTGCTGTCTGGGCAGCAATCCGGCCATAGGATTCCTCGGTTTTTAGAAAAATGGAAAGTTCCTCGCCAGGTTTAATTTTGGAGCCTATTTTCTTCGCCTCTTCAAGCAGAATATGTTTTTCTGGATTAAAGCGGACTTTGCCCTCTATTTCCTTTTCCTCTTTGGTCTTTTTTTCTTTAAGTTCTTCCAACTCTTGTTCGCTCAAAATCATCGAAGGAGAGATAACTATTTTGACCTGCCAAAACTTAACCTGACCAGTCTCAGGATCCAATTTAGCTTTGATTATCTGTCCTCGTTTGCCATAATCCTTTTTGTAGGCTGCAGCTATTGCCTGTTCAATAATCTCTCTAACTTTTTCTGGTAAAATTCCCTTTTCTTCAGCAATCTGGGCAATGGCTGAGGTAAAATTTTTTATGTCCATAATATATATAAAAATAAGGTCCGTTTTCCAACGGACAAATATAGATTCGTTTCTTCAACTTATTTAAGTTTAGCAAAATTAAAGGACCTGTGTCAACCCTCCCACCAATCCCAGTATAGGTTTTGTAAATTTTCAAAGGCCGTAAGGCGAAGCCGCCTATCGGCTCAGGCCGTTGTAATTTTAATAGGGCAACCAAGGATTGGTGGGGGGTCAGCCCCCAATTGCATCTTTAAAATGGCGGAGTTTAGCTTTTTTAGAATTTAAATCTATTTTTATTGAAATAATATCAATTTGCCATTTTTTCTCCAAGGGGATTTTCTTTTCTAAAAGATAGCTTTCAGCCGCCTTTTTTATTTTTCTTTGTTTTAAAAAATTAACTTTCTGCTCGGGCAGGAAGGGCTCGCCCTGAGCGAAGCGGGACGGAAAATGTCCTTCGGCAGATTCAGGACCCTTCTCCTCCGCCTCGCGAAGTTGAAGGGTTTTCACTTCAATGAAAGTAATAATATTTTCTTTTAGAGCTATAATATCAATTTCTTTTTTATCAAAACCTAACCATTTAGGAATATAGTTTTTGGCCAAAATCTTGTAACCTTTTTTCTTTAAGTAATCTGTGGCAATTTTCTCTCCTAAATCTCCCAATTTTTTAGTAGTAGAAATCATATTAACCAAAGGGGGCAAATCCGACAAGTATGGTCAGAGATAGCTTATAAGAAGCCGAGAAAAGTTTATCATAACCAAGTGGACCCAATGGGAATCGAACCCATATCTCTGCTATGCGAAAGCAGTACTCTACCACTAAGCTATAGGCCCGTATCAATCGGGGTGCCGAGATTCGAACTCGGACTAAATCCTCCCGAAGGACTCATGCTACCATTACACTACACCCCGCATCAAAATTACTAATTTTCGAAGTGAGGGAACTAATTTTCATGGACCATCCGCAGCGAGTTGGCATGGTCCGGGCACATAACACCTTATGTGCCCGGCAACTCGCGAGGAAATGAGCTTGCTTCTCGCTGGGGAGCAGAGCGTGTCCTACTTAATTGCTTCGCAACTACAAGGAGCGAAGTGACTGGTTTGTAAATTGTATTCCCGAGCTAAGTCACCCAATATTTCTTTTTAGTCATCTCATCTCGTTTCATCTCCAATCTTTCCCTTTCCTTTCTCGCTTTTTGAACCAAGGAGCTTAGCTCCTTTTCAGATAGCTTTCCTAAATTTTCAATTTCTTTTTCTAAAAATTCTTTTTTATTTTTCTTAGGATCTTCTAAAACATAGTTGAGCAAGACATCCAAAACTTGTCCTATCTTTGGTCCAGGCGAGATTTTTAAAATACTCATCACATCATTTCCGCTAACTTTAAGCATTTTTACGGAAATTGGGTCCTGGGAAACCCTTTCAATTACATATTTTAAATGTCTTAATTTGTAAGGTTCAGCTTTAGGAACGCCAGAGCCAATGCGGTCAGCCATTCTTACCTGCAATAACTCTTCCATATTTTCTGGCCCAACTTGTCTAACTAATCTTCTGACGGAACTCTCAGAAACTTCGTCAACATTATAATAAAAAAGATGATATCTAACTAATTTAGCTATTTTCTCAATCTCTTTTTTGGGAAATTTTAAACGGTTTAAAATTTGGGCCGTCATTTTTGCTCCCAAAATCTCATGGCCGTAAAAAGTAGCATCAGGTCCTTCCCCTCTTTTTACTCGAGGCTTGGCAATATCGTGCAAAAGGCTAGTTAATCTAACATATTTATTAAACCCTTTTTGAGCAGCATATTTCAAAGAAAGTAAGGAATGTTCGTAGCAGTCGTAAATGTGGTGCTTGTTTTGGGTAATTTTGTAGCCTTCTTCTAATTCGGGTAAAACGTATTTTAAAAGGCCGAGCTTTCTCAAAAGTTCTATGCCATCTGAAGCCTTCTCGGCCATAATAATCTTTAAAAATTCATCTCTAGTTCTTTCTTTAGAGATTGCCTGAAGCCAAAAAGAATTTTTTTTTACAGCTTCAGCTGTTTTTTCTTCAATTTCAAACTCCAAAGTGGTAGCAAAACGTACCGCCCTCATCATCCGTAAAGCGTCTTCAGAAAATCTATCCGCGGCCTTGCCTACGGTACGGATTATTTTGTTTTTTAGGTCTTTTTGACCGCCAAAAGGATCGATAATTTTTGGAAATTGGGAATCGACCCTACGGGGAGTCGCTTTAGGCGACAGGGAAATTGGAAATTCTGCCGCGATTGCATTTACAGTAAAATCGCGGCGGCTTAGGTCTTCTTCAATTGTTTTTGCCCATCTTATTTTATCGGGATGTCTTTTATCGCTATATTTTTCATCGACTCTGTAAGGAGTAATTTCAATCTCTTTTAATTTTGGATTCTCTGATCCAGTCAAAATTGTCACTGTTCCAAATTTATTATCAGCATAGCTTCTTAAGAAAATCTTGCCGATTTCTTCTGGTTTGGCATTAGTGGCCACATCCCAATCTTCGGGCTCCACTCTCTTTAACAAATCCCGGACGCAACCTCCAACAACATAGGCTTCAAAACCCTTCTTTTTTAATTGCTCAATAATAAATTTTACTTCTTTGGGTATTTGCATCAGTTTTATTTTAACCTAAAAAGTTGAATTTTTCAATTGTTTTGGTAGAATAAAAATGCGCCCCCGTAGCGTAATGGATAGCGTTATCGCCTTCGGAGCGATAGGTGAGGGTTCGACTCCTTCCGGGGGCACAACGAAAATGCAAAATTCAAAAGTCAAAAGTCAAAAGTTATTAATAATCATCTTTTTAGTTGGTTTGTTTTTGTTTTTTGCTCCAGGCATAACTCAAGCTGGCATAGTGCCTTGCGGTCTCTCAGAGGACGACCCCGATCAGCCAGGGGATCAAACTGTTCCTTGCACACTTTGCCATTTTTTTGTCATGTTTGAGAATATTATTGATTTTATTTTTATTAAACTTGTTCCGCCGATTGCCATTTTAATGCTGGTTATCGGCGGAGTAATGTTCTTTTTTGCTGGAGGAAGTCCAGGAGCCTTAGCTAGGGCAAAATCGATAATTACCACTACCGTAATTGGTCTAATAATAATTTACGTTGCCTTCATCCTTATTGGCATGTTCTTACTATCTATTGGATTAGCCGACTGGACAACTGATATTTATAAAACCTGGTGGGAAGAAGGTTTTTTTACAATAGAGTGTCCGACTTAATGTTAAGGAAACTAGCACCCATAGCTCAACAGGCAGAGCAGGGGCCTCTTAAGCCCAAGGTTGCAGGTTCGACTCCTGCTGGGTGCACAATCGCCCCAGCCGCGCATCGTGCGGCTGGGGCTAAATTTAAAATGAAAAATTTAAGTAGGGCACTTACTTTTTTTTATTTTTAAAAGTAGTATAATAAAAATAGTCAAAATTATGCTTACCCCTGAGGAAAAAACAAAAACCATAAAAAAATATGGACTTCACGAAACTAATACCGGCTCTCCAGAAGTTCAAATTGCTCTCTTTACCGAAGAAATCAAAAGATTGCTTTTGCATTTAAAAAAGCATTCTAAAGATTTTCATTCCAAAAGAGGGCTTTTAAAAATGGTGGCCAAAAGAAGGGCCCTTTTAAATTATCTAAAAGAAGAGAGTTCAAGGAGATATAATTCTATTGTCAAAAAAATCGGCCTAAAGAAATAACCCAACCCTACGAATTACGAATATCTACGAATATACAAATAAACCGAAACTGACGTACGAATTTACGAATTAACAGTTTCGGCTACGAATCAATATATTATTCGTAGCGGGAAGCCCAGATTCGTAAATTCGTAAGTGGCTTCCCGTAAATTCGTAGATTCGTACTGATTAGTAATTCGTAGGGAATTTATGAAACATAAAGAACAAAGAGTCAGTGTTTTAATTGACGCCCAGAATCTCTATCATTCGGCAAAAAATCTTTATCGGGCTAAGGTTAATTTTCGGGAAATTTTGAAATTGGCTGTTGGCCAGAGAAAGCTAATTCGGGCTTTCGGCTATGTAGTTAGAACAAAAACTGGTGAAGAAAAGCCATTTTTTGAAGCCTTAACTAAATTAGGGATTGAAACTAGAATCAAAGATTTACAGGAATTTTATGGAGGATTAAAAAAAGCGGATTGGGATGTAGGAATTGTTATTGATGCTATCCGAACTGCTCCTGGAGTTGATGTAATAATCTTGGTCTCGGGAGATGGTGATTTTATTCCTTTGGTTGAATATTTAAAAAATCAGGGCAAGCGAGTGGAAGTTATTGCCTTTGCCAGATCAACCTCAGCTAAACTTAAGGAATCAGCTGATGAATTTATTGACTTAGGAAAAAATACAGAAAAATATTTGTTAAAAAAATAAAGAGAATATATGCCAAATAGGGATAAGTTCAAATTAGAGCTTGGCGATCGGGAACTAAACGTTGAAGTCCGACATTTGGCTGAACAGGCCAATGCCGATGTTTTAGTTGGTTATGGTGATACCCTGGTTTTGGCCATTTGCGTGATGGCCAAGGAAGAAAGCGAAGGTCTGGGTTTTTTCCCTTTAACGGTTGATTATGAAGAGAGATATTATGCTGCTGGCAAAATCAGAGGGCCTCGCTATATCAAAAGAGAATCTCGACCTTCAGATGAAGCAATTTGTAATTCCCGATTGATTGATCGAGCCATTCGGCCCAGGTTTCCGGAAAATTTAAATCGAGGGGTCCAGGTAATTATTACGGTTTTATCCTGGGATGGGCAGAATGATCCCGATATAGTTGGCCTAATTGCCGCTTCTCTGGCTCTCTCAATTTCTGATATCCCTTGGTCGGGACCACTAGCAGCCGCAAGAGTAGGGCAAATAAATGGTCATTTTATTTTAAATCCTACTTACGAAGAGAGAGAGCAAAATCAGATGGATTTAGTTTTGGCCGGAAGTGAATCAGAAAAACAGTTTTTAATTAATATGATTGAGGGAAATTTTGAAGAAACTGAAGAAGATTTAATTTTAAAGGCCTTTGAATTTTCTGAACCTGGTTTAAAAAAGATTGTTGATTTTCAAAAGGAAATTTCAAAAAAGGTGGGTAAAGAAAAGATTCCTCTTATCCCTCTTTCTCCCGATTTAGAATTGGAAAATGAAATAAAAGAATTTTTGGGAAGTCAATTAGAAAAAGTTTTTTTTCAACCAGAGAAAACGGAACGAATGGCAGAGGTAAATAAGCTCAAGGAGGAATTAGTTTATTTCATTGAAGGAAAGTATCCGGGTCAAGGGAAAGTAAAATATGTCTCAGATTTTTTTGAAAAGGAAATTGAAAGATTAATTCATGAAAATATCATTTCTAAAAAAAGAAGGCCAGATGGCCGGAAGTTAGATGAAATGAGGGAAATTCAAGTTGAGGCTGGAATTTTACCAAGGACTCATGGCTCAGGCCTTTTTTGCCGCGGCCAGACCAAAGCCTTATCTATTTTGACCTTAGGCGCTCCCGGCGACCAGCAGTTATTGGAGGGAATGGAAATTGTTGGCAAAAAGCGCTTTATGCACCATTACAATTTCCCACCTTATTCAGTAGGAGAAATAAGGCCAATGAGAGGACCTGGCCGAAGAGATATTGGCCATGGCATGCTGGCTGAAAAATCTCTTTTACCTTTAATTCCCAGCTTTGATCAATTTCCCTATACAATAAGGATAGTTTCAGAAATTCTTTCTTCTAATGGCTCTACCTCCATGGCCTCAGTTTCCTCTTCTTCAATAGCTTTAATGGATGCCGGAGTGCCAATCAAGAGACCGGCGGCCGGAATAGCTTTAGGTTTAATGATGGATAAAAATGGGAGTTATAAAATTTTAACCGACATTCAGGGGCCAGAAGACCATCATGGCGATATGGATTTAAAGGTAGCGGGCACAAAAAAAGGAGTGACGACTATTCAAATGGATGTTAAAATTGAAGGAATCAGCAAAGAAATTTTGCGGGAAGCCCTTTCTCAGGGAAAAAAATCCCGGCTTCAAATTTTGGAAACAATGGAGAAAGTTTTGCCAAAACCCAGAGAAAAACTTTCTCCTTTTGCTCCTCGAATTTTGACTTTACAAATCAGCCCCGAAAAAATTCGGGAGGTAGTTGGCCCCGGGGGAAAAACAATTAATGAAATTATTGCCGATACCGGAGTGGCAATTGACATTCAGCCAACCGGGCTAATTTTTGTCACTTCTGAATCAGAAGAGGCAGCCAAAAAAGCAATTTCTTGGATAAAAAATATTACCAGAGAAGTAAAGGTTGGCGAAACTTTTCAGGGGAAAGTAAAAAGGGTGGTCAACTTTGGAGCTTTCTTGGAAATTTTGCCTGGCCAGGAAGGTCTTTTACATATTTCTCAGCTTAGACTCTGGCGGGCGAAAAAAATTGAAGAAATCTTAAAAGTGGGAGAAGTTTTACCGGTTAAAGTCATCAGTATTGATGAACAGGGGAGAATAAATTTATCTTTAGAAAGGGCTACCTCCTAAAACTTATTCAAAAAAATCTAAATAAAAATGGCTGAAAAAAGCGACGAAAAAAAAGAGTTTTTGAGACGCGGGGAGATTAGGACAATGCAAAAAGATATTTTGAGAATTCAGGAAGAAGAAGCCAAAAGAGAAAGAGAAAGGGTTGTTGCTCTAAAGCCAGAAGAAGAAAAGCCAAAAAAAGAGAGAGAGAAAGAAATAATAAAAGAAGAGGTAAAAGCAGTACCAGAAATAAAAGTAGAGGAGGAAGAAAGGAAATTGGCTGAAGAGCTGGAAAGAAAATGGAAGGAGGAAAAAGAAAGATTAAAAAGGGAGGAACAAGAGCGGATAGAGAGGGTGAAAAGAGAAGAAGAGGAAAGAAAAAAGAAGATAGAGGAAGAAATTTTGGCTAGAAAAGAGGAAAAAGAGAGATTAAGGGAAGAAAAAAGCCAAATTGAAAGAAAACTTGAGGAAATTCCTCTAAAAAGAAAGCCTCTTGAAGATGAAAAGGGTGAATTTTTAGAAAAGAGGGGGCAGTTGGAGAAAGAGCTTGAACCAATTTTGGAAGAGGAAAGAAAAATTGAAAAAAGAAAAAAAGAAATTGAAGAAGAAGAAAGAAAGGCAGTGGCCCCAGAAAAGAGAAGAGAAATTGAGAAAATGAGGTGGCGGGTTGAAAAAGAAAGAGAGGAAATTGAAGCGGGAAAATGGAAAGTAGGGGAAGAAATAGAAAAATTAAACAAAGAGGTAGCGGGAGTAGAGACTAATTTAAAAGAGGTATTAAAAGAAGAGAGAGGGCTGAAAGAAAGAAAAACTGAGGCCTTGAGAAGAGAGGAAGAAATAGCCCTGGAAGAAGAAAAAACCGAATTGGAAAAGGAAATTCAAAAAATCTTTGTCCAAAGAGAGCCTCTGGAAAGAGAATTAACTACCTTCACGGCAAAGAAAAGAGAAATAGAAAAAAGTTTAGCCCGAATTTCAGAAGACGAAAAAGCAATTGAAGAAGAAGTCAAACTTATTGAAGAAAGAGAGAGATTGGCTCCTTCTCTAAAAGAGCAAAGAGAAATAGAAAAGAAGAGGTGGGAAGCTGAAGAAGAAAGGAAGAAGATAGAAACTGAAAGATGGAGTTTTGAAGAAGAAAAGAAAGAAATAAACCTTAAAACAAGAGAGGCTGATTTAAATTATCGAAGATTATTAAGAAAAGAGGAGCGCCTTAAAGAAAAAATTAAAAGCATTGAGAAAGTCTTAAGGGGCGAGAAAGAGAAACCGGCAGAAAAAGAAATTCCCGAAGAAGAATTAATTAAAAGAGCTGAAGAAAGATTGAAGAAATTTGAAAAAGAGGAAGGGCCGGCTGAAAAAAAAATTCTTGAGGAAAAACCTTTAGAAAGAGCAAAAGAAATATTAGAAGAAATTAAGATTGGAGAGAAGCCAATAGAAAAAAAAGTTTCTGAGGAAGAACTGGTCAGAAAGGCCAGAGAGCGGTTGGAAAAATTAAAAAGAGAAACAGAGAAAAGAGAAAAAGAAGAGGCCGAGAAATTAGAGGCAGAAAAAATTGAAAGAGAAAGATTGGCCAAAGCCAGATTAAAATTAGAAGAAAAGAGGAAAAGAGCTGAAGAAGAGAGAAGAAAGTTTTTAGAAAGACTGAGGCCCGAAGAGGAAATTGGAGAAATTGAAAGAAAAGAAGCCAAGGTCCCCCCAGCTGTTTTTAAGTCTCTTCCGAAAAAACCTTCTGGTTTTGAAAAAATTTTTGTCAGATTGGCGATCTTAATTGTTTTAATTTTATTGGTGGCAGTCTTTGTCTTTGGCTATTTATATTTTAAGGGCAGAGCCCAACCACCTTCACCTCCTCCTGAAACAACTAAACCTCTCGAAACCACAGAAACTCCACTAGTAACTCCCCCGCCCTTAGTAATTCCTCCTTCGCCAATCTCAATTGCCGAAACAAAAACTTTTGAGATCTCTAGCGTTGAAGAAATCCTTTTAGCTTATACGTCAGTTTTAGGAGAAGAATTAAAAGAGGAGCAATTTACTCGGCTTTTAATCAAAGATTTAAGCGAGAACAAATTTGTAAACCTTTCTCAATTTTTTGATGCTTTCCAAATTAGAGCTCCGGAAAATTTTTATCAAAAAATAATCGGAGAAGAAGTTTTTTTTATTTGGGGCCAAAAAGAAGGTAAAAGATTTGGCTTTATTGTTAAAATTAAAGAAAGAGAAGAATTAAAAGATTTGTTAATCTCTTGGGAACCAAATATGGAAGGAGATTTTGAAGGAATTTTTTTACCTCTGGGAAAAGAGGGGCCGGCCTATCGGCCTTATTTTAAAGAAGTTGTCCATAAAGGAGCAGGTTTTCGCTGCCAAACTTTTACTTTAAAAGACCTGGGAATTTGTTATTTGGTCTCTGACCAATATTTAATTTGGGCCAGCTCTTTTGAAGGTATGGCTGAAATAATAGAAGAGATAATTATATAAATTCTACCCCAAAATTGCTACGCAATTTTGGGGGCCACAACTAAAAATATGAATAAAAAAATCCTCCAAGAACTAAAAGAGGAATTGGAAAAAGAGAAAGAGAATCTGGAAAAAGAACTTCAGAGTTTTGCCAAAAAGGATTCCAAATTAAAAGGAGATTGGCATACAAAATATCCCAAATTCGATGGGGGAGTGGGAGGACAAAGATTAGAAGAGGCGGCTGATGAAGTTGAAGCATATGTTACTTTATTACCAATTGAGGCCAGATTGGAACTCAAACTCCAGGCAGTTAATTTAGCTTTGGAAAAAATTAAAAAAGGAAAGTACGGAAAGTGTGAGAAATGCAAAAAACCAATAAGCATTGAAAGGCTTAAGATTTTTCCTGAAGCCCGGACCTGTAAAAAATGTAAAAAATAGGCGAATTCCCGGAATTTTACCGCGATGTCTCTTGGAGAAGACATATACAGCGATCCAATAACCCTTCGGCTATCTTAGGGTGGTGAGCCCGCCGAACCATTACCTTAAATTTGAGATAGAAGTTAGAGTTTAGGTGT
>Ga0209991_10000209_pt1 | contig 26158 bp, 45 predicted proteins | sample ChitaG_FD_183167 | JGI IMG/M metagenome (GOLD analysis project Ga0209991, IMG submission 183167) | Deep subsurface microbial communities from South Pacific Ocean to uncover new lineages of life (NeLLi) - Chile_00310 metaG (SPAdes)... | ecosystem: Environmental > Aquatic > Marine > Oceanic >... | reverse complement strand
GTTTTTAATTTAGTTAACTCTTCTATCATAAATGTTTTTTTATTTTCACCAGGATAAATTTCTTTAAATAAAGTTCCATTAGTTGCAGTGTCAACGATATATAATAACTGATCGTTACTATCTCTCTTTAAGACACATTCAATTGATGTTTGTTGTTCCATACTATTAACGTCTGGAATAAATACTGCCGCTTTAAATTCAAAAGGGAGTTTCTTTTTCTTTTTGAATAGAGTGAAATAAATAATTACTCCTCCAATCAATACGGTAATGATTACCATTATAATTATAATATACATTATTTCCATTTTATTTTATTTTTCCTGCGAGGAAAGTCGCAAACTGTACTATTTTTCTCACGAATCCTGTCGTGTTATCTTCTATGCCTAAAGTTTTATTTTTTTCTTGTTTTTTATATAACGCATATCCTATTAGGAAAATAAAATATCCTATAGCAATTATCATTCCAATTTGAAATAATTGTGTAAGGAAATTTATAAACCAGTTAGCCATTACTCTTCCTCTCTGAATCCATTGTCTTGGTTATATGTTTGTTGCGATTCAGGTTTAGATTTATTAAATCCAAACATACTTGGAACATCCATGTACGGAACTTTATCAACTTCTTTAGTATTGATAGGAATCTTTTGAGTGATTCCCGTCTGAGCTGCAATTGTAAATTGTGCACCGAATCCATCCATTAATGAGTTCACAAATAAATGTAATGTGTTATAAAAACTTTCTTGAGACATGTGAAACATTTTCCAGTTAAAAAATTCTTCTTGTTCTATACTTTGTAAGAATGCTGTGTACGTATCCATAATAATATTATTCTTCTCATCTACATCATTAATCTTTGAAACAAAATTATGAGGATTAAGAACTGATGAAAGTCCATTAATTTGAGAATATATGAAATCATCTGGCGCAACAGGTTCAGTTATACGTACAAGTTTACCCTCTCTATTTTTAGCTAACCCTTGCCATAATAATGTCATGTTCTCTAAATGATCTCTAAGTTTATAGATATATTTTAGAACGTTATCATTTTCTGACGTTTGGTTTTCGAAATTGTCGACCATAACATATTAGTGTTTAGAAAGTTTATAAATGTATTTATTGAATATTAGAATTATTTATTAATTTTGGAAAGGATTATCCTTTCCTGCCAAAAGATTTAAATTAAATCTTCAGGTCCATTTCCATTCCCTTCAGTATTTTTTAATGCACGTACAAAGTAGTACAATAAAATTAATAGAGCTGCTAAGATTAAAAATGAGATCACTGTAATTACTACAGTTGATAACTCACCGGATGCGGTAAAGTAATCTCCAGTCAAACTAGATAAGTTTGCTTGGACAGTACTTTGATTACCACCTGCACCGTCAGTTAAAATACTTTGTCCAACTTCATTTGTCTTACCAATAAAGACACCTCCGAAAATTAGAACTGCAAAAATAACTACAGTAGTGATAGCCCAGTTAACAATATTTGAATATGCTGTTGATAAACCTGCCATTTTTTAAATGTATAATTAATTTTGGAAAGGATTACCCTTTCCTGCCAAAAGATTTAAATTAAATCTCCAGGTCCACTTCCATTAGAGTCAGTATTTTTTAATGCACGTACAAAGTAGTACAGTAAAATTAATAGAGCCGCTAAGATTAGAAATGATATCACTGTAATTACTACAGTTGATAACTCGCCGGACGCGAGGAAGTAATCACCAGTTAAAGAAGATAAATTTCCTTGAACAGTAGCATCAGTTACGATACTTTGTCCAACTTCATTTGTCTTACCAATGAAAACTCCACCGAAAATTAAAACTGCAAAAATAACTACAGTGGTAATTGCCCAGTTTACAATATTTGAATATGCTGTTGATAAACCTGCCATTTTTATAATTGTATCCTTATGGATAAGTATTAATATGTATATTGTATTATATAAAGTCTATTTAAGGATAAATATATAAACAAAGAAATCTATAATTTAATTATGGGTGATAATAAAACAGAATTAGAGTGGAAAAACCATAGTCCTTTTTTCGTTAATTTAAATGATGATTTAAAAAAATTGAAGTTTATTGGTAGTAATAAGGATATGAGACAGTTACGAGTTTATTATGATGAATTGAATGATATGAAAAAACATTATTCAATATATCTACCAAGTAAAGAATTAAGAGCAAAATTAAAGAAATGTAATTTAATTGTTTACGCTCAAGAGTTTGATAACCTTAAATGGTCTTCAGATTTTCATCATAGCATTTTAGATATAAGAGACATATTAGAAGAAATACACGAAGAAATAATAAAAGGATTATTTGATAATGGATTAATTCCTAGATTTGACGTTATTGATACATCTGGACCTGCAGCAACTAGAAGGAGTAAACGATAAAATGGTAATGATTAAAGTTGATGATATTAGTTGGTATGAAGATAAAACTTGGTTAAGTAATTTAGATGTATTCTTAGATGCGATTGAAGATAACGACGATTTATTGTTAGTATTCGATGGACCAGAGAGAGCAGGTAAATCTAAAAGAATGAGACAAGTTGCAAAATATTGTGCAGATTATTTAGGTACAGAGTTTTCATCTAAAAATATTAAATTTGGAGTTCAAGACTATATTGATTTCAGTATTGAAAGTCCAGATAAGACTGTATGTGTTTTAGATGAATCAAGAAAAGAATTAAATCGTGCAAAGTCAACTTCAAGGATTGCTGTTAAGTTTAATGATTATTTAAGTGAATGTGCTAAAAAGAATCAAGTACACTTAATTGCCTTACCTGCATATCACGATATGAATAATTATGTTATTAATTGGAGAAGTAAAGGAGTTTTCCATATTCATAAATGGTATGAAAAAGATGAATCAAGAAAGTCTGGATATAAATTAGGAAGAGGTGAATTTACATTTTACCTTAATGACGCATACTTAAAGAAGTGTTATTTTTTTAAATATGATTATCCAAAGAGATGGGCATGTAAAGGTAGATTTAAGGATGTTGAGGTATTAACAAAAGAAGACCTCGCAGATTACGATAAGAGAAAAGATGATAATATTCAATTAAAGTATCACTCCAAGAGTGCCGAGGAAGAACTTACAAAGACACAACAACAGTGGAAGTATAGGGCAATGAACCTTGCTGAACATTGTGAAGTATCAAGAGGAATTAAACAAGGAGAGATTGCAGACGCTATGAAAATGGAGATTGGAAACTATCGTTCTCAAAAGAATTACATCAAAAATTAAAAATTAAAACAGCATATATACTATGACAATATAAAATTTATAAATGGATCAAAAAATAATAATAAAAAGTACATTAATAGTACTTATACTTAGTTTAATGGGACTATTTATACTATTAAACCAATCTAATAGAGTTGTTAATCCTGGAATGTATTATATTGAATGTAATAATGGGTCATTAGTTACATTTAATCAATCAGATATATTAGTTTGCAATGGTCCTAATCCATTACAAGTTCCTAGAGTTAAGAAATATGAGAGTGATGTATTCAAATGATAAATAATATACTAAATGTAATAAGTAAAGTCGGAGAATTAATCGCTAAAGGATTTTTATATATAGTAGTAAGTATATTTTCATTAATATATAATAGTGTTAGAATTATGTTGAAGATATTTTTACCAATATTATCTAAAGCATTGGTATTCATTATAGTAATAGTAGTTGCTGGATATGTAATATTTAATTATATATTATAAATGTTCTTTTAGAATAGTTTTTTTACCAGCTAATTGTGCACGTTCTTTTGCTTTTTCAAGTAAAGTTTTTAACGCTTTATTTAAATGTCCATTGTGAATTTCACTCCGGACACTCATGTTTAAATCTTTTCTAATATATTCATCTGTAGCTTTAACACAATATAATTTTTTACCCATATATATGTTATAGATTTTTTTATTTATAAACTTAATTATAATTGTTCTTCAATATCCTTAATTACTTTCTCAATTTGTACAGCTAGAGTTTTAGCTCCATTTCTTTGCATAAAGTTTGCAGACCTATTTGTTGTTGTTACTACACACCCTTTATGATATGGTTTAAGAATATTTAAAATATTCTTAATTGTTTTTTCTTTGATTTCCATTATCAAGCACCAAATATAAAAAAACATAATATGAAAGTTAAACTACTTCCTAATATATATCCATAAAATAAACTTAATCTAGAGTAATAGTCTTTAAATACATGTAAATTTTCAAACTCTTTATTTCTATATTTTATATTATATGTGTTCATTTTTTAGTTCTCCATTCAAAAAATCCTAGTCCTGCGAAAATAAAGAATGCTAAATACTGTGCAACTTTAATTTGTTGAGCTCCATAAAATAAGAAACCAAGTAATACTGGAAAAATAATAATCTTTGCAATAAGTAATACTGGTCCAAGGTCATCTTCTACGATTTCTTTTCCTTTCATAACTTTTAATTTTTCAATCATTCTTTATTTTTACCTTTATTAATATTGATAGGTGTTCCAGCTAATTCTCCAATTACATTAATTAATTCACATCCTTGGGGAACAATGATTTTACTATTGTTTTTTAATGAATCGTTAGTTACTTCTAATTTTTTTAATATTTGAGCATTACCTATAAAATATTTTTCTGCAGCTTCATTCTCTAATTTAATAGCCTCAGCTTTTCCTTCAGCTTCTAATATTCTTGACATTTTAATTCCTTCTGCTTTTTGAATCTCTGCTCTTTTTTGTCCCTCAGCTTCAATCTCTTTTGCATTAGCAAAATCTTTAGCACTAAGTTTTTTACGTTCTGCCATTACAACTTCATTCATAGCATCTTGAACATCTTCAGGAGCTTCAACTGTTTGTAATTCAACTCTTAAAATATCTAAGCCATAACTTCTAGTTTCTTTAGTTAATACTTCTTCAACTTTTTGATTAATAGTATCTCTTTGTGAATTTGCTTCACTAAAACTCATATTCCCGACTACATTCCTAAGTGTTGTTCTTGTTAATGATCCTATTTGAATTTTATGATTATCTACATTATATAAAGAATCTTTTGAATCTCGAATTTTATAATATACGACTGCATCTACTGAAGCATTTAAATTATCTTTAGTTATTACTGTTTGTTTTTTTGTATCGTTCATTTGTTCAGTCATATTAACATAAGTTCCAGATTGAACTAATGGAATTAACCAATTAAATCCTTGAGTTGCAGTTTTAGTATATTTACCTAATGTTTCTATAACCATTTCATGAGTTGGTCTAACAATTCTAATTCCTGATGCAAAAAAAACTATTAATATTACAACTATGATAATTAAAATCATTCTTTACAGACCCTCACTTTATCACCAATGTTCAAATCATATTTTTCCATTAATGCTTTATCAACATAAATTATCGCTTGAGTAATTCCTTTAGTTCCTTTATCTCTAATTGTTTTTGTAAAACTTTCATTTTCCATAGAATTACTAGGTGTTTGTTATTTATAAGGGTTTGTAAGGGTATACTTAGAATTAGTGTATTTATGAATTGGATTCGAGTAATACTTTACTATTACTCAAATCGTTCTAGACGATGCTAGTTTTATTTCTTTTTGTTAAGTGCAACTAATTTGTTTTTATGAATTATAAATATTCATAACATTTAGTACAACTTTCTGCTCTTTGTTTATTTATATGGTCACAGTTCCAACAAATTATTCCTGATGATTGATGATTCATTTTTAATGATATTTGTTTTGACAGTAACATTCTGAATACTTTTCTTTACAATAATCGCATTTCTTCTCTTCTTCTTGATTCAATTTCTAAACCTCAATCTACTTAAAGCATTTTTTGCTTTAATATATGGTGTTTCTTTTTCACATATTTGTAATATTTCTTTTAGTTCAGCAGTAGAAATTTGGAAACCATCTTCAAATTTCAAATAATCATATTGAACTCCAATACCATAATAAATAGTTGCAACCTTTAAACTCCCAGAATAAATTATATATTGATCTTTATTCTTTACTTTTCTAAAATCGTTTTTGAATACTCTTTTTGTTTCAGTCATTCTTGCTGATCCTCTTGTTTGTTTTTACATTGTAAACTATCTCTTAACATAATATAATCTTTATGACAAGACTCCATAGTGAAACCAAGTATTAATACTAATGTTAAAATTCCAAATAAGACTAAACCTTTTGAAATTATCTTAGTTGATTTATATGTCATTTGTTATTGACCTCTCATTTTTTCTAATAAGTCTTTTCTAGCTGCCATGTTATTAGCTTTAATATAATTTAAAGCAACATTTAGATCACTCCAACCTAAACAATACATTAAAGTTGTAGCATTTACTCCACCATAAACTAAAGTGTTAGCATAGGTACTTCTTAATGCATGAGGATGTAAATTTGGTTTATTAATTATTTTACCTAACATCTTCATAATTTTATATGCTCTTTGTCTAAGCATTCCAATACCTTGATTATGGATAAAATAACTTCTTACTTTTTCACCAACTGCTGGATCAATGAAAATTATCTCTCGTTTACCTGCTAAAGTTTTAGGATTCCAATCCCTTTTCAAATTTCCTAAATCTCTGGCCTTACCTGGAATCTTTAAAATAATTCCATCTTCAGTCTCATTAAACCACTCTAACCTAACTTGTAAAGCTTCACTTACTCTCAAACCAGCATTCATCATTAAATGAACTAGAACTTCATATTTATATTTTAGTTCTGGTTTCATATCTAATTCTCGTATCGCTCTGAAAAGTTCATCTTTTTCTTTTCCTTCTAAAGCATTATCTTTAGAATGTTTAATAGAATGTTTCTTTTTTTTTACAATCTCTGATTTTGTTTTATCTAACATCTTTTGAGCCACTAAACTTTCATGTTCATTAGAACTATTAGCCATCGCTTCAAGACTTGTACTTTTTTTAGTTTTCTTATATTTATTTCCACTCATTGTAAATATATTATGTATATGTTCCTTTATATACTTTTTGTATCATATACCTCTGTGATTATAATGTATCTTTAAACTATGTTGATAATGAAATATAATGTTAAAAAAATATGTGTTTGCTATTCTAGAGAATACATTATACTTAATAAAGAAATCAAAAAGAAGAGGTTACTTAATTTAATTTAAAGAACTCCAAATCTGGTTTTTAATAAATACCCTAAATTAATATAACAAGGAACCCATCTATCTATGTAATCACTTTCAAAATCATCTTCTGTTATTGTCCAATTATTTCTTAAAATAAATCCTAAGAATGTCATTTTCACTTCAACAAACATTTTGCCCTCAAACTTTACTCGTTTATATTTACATATCTTAATTTTCATTATTTATTTCCCTCAACGTTAATCGGTTTTAAATTTTTAAATTTAGTAGGTGCTTGGTCACAATTTTTACAACTATGAACTTCTGCTGAACATACTACATCATCTTTTACAATTCCGTAAGTCATACCAGTTTTTTCTATCTCGTGTTTTTCACAACTTTTTTTAGTTGAGAAAGTATAACTATATTGAGTATAATATAAAAATTCTTTATCACAATTTACACAAGTATAAACCAGTTCTTCATCTTCTTTTCCTAAATCTTCGCTATCGTGTTCATTGTCACTATCACAATAAGGACATTTTATTTGGTCTTCGTATTCGTGTTTCATATTTTAATTCCTTGACTCTTTATTAAATCTATCAAATAATAAAGTATAAATTTTATCTAGTTCTACTTTTTTTCCACCCAGTAATTTGTCGTGGTCTGAACCATTCATAGCACCCAATAAATCATATAGTGCTTTAGCTTCTTTCGTGTTTAATATAAATTTTTCTTCGTGTTCCATTTGTTTTCTTAATTTAATTTTTTGACTCTTTTATAAATATAAATATTATTATACATAATATTCCTAATCCATAACATAACATAAAAGGTATTCCCGTATGTAGTGTAGATATTGCTAACCATATGTTTCCAATAATTATTATTGTTGATTTATTTATTTCTAAGTTCATATTTTAATTTTTTGTGTATTTCATTACTAACCAAATATTAGTAAATAATAATATCGTCGAAATTATAAATAAAATAATTTGATGCTCTTTAATCTCTCTTGCGAAACCAATTAATAAACCACTAGCGAAACCAGTAAAAGATATTAATGTTTGAATGTATACTATTTTATTTTTATTAAGATTCTTTTTAGGAATGAGATAATAACCTTTATTATACACAAACCAAATCCTTGCGCCATCAGTTCTATTTTTTTCAGCCTCCCTTCTTGTTTTATAATACATTTTTTGATTATTTATGTCATATTTACTTGTCTCATTAGGAATTAAACTAGTAGTTTCACAAAAACTTACTGCTATCTCTTTTTCTTTTTTATCTGTAATTTGTTCTAAATAAGCATATAAAGATTTAAAAGAATCTCCATAATGTGACATACATTTAGCCTCAATACTTTCTTTCCAAAAATCTAAGTCCTTTTTTGTTTTTTCCATTTTCAAAATTTAATTATAGGTTTAACTGAAATCAGTTAAAATAAATTTAACTTCAGTTTCAGTTTCTTCAATCAAAACATTCACATCAAATACATAATGTGTAAATTTTGTCATTTTACTTTTTGGAAATCTACAATATTGATTAAAAATATCTTTGATTGCTCCTAATACTTCATAATTTTTTATTTGACTTTGATTGTCAATTAGTATCTGTTTTTTTTGAGTATCCACTTTTTAATTCTTTGTTTCCTCATAATAAATAGTAAAATCTAAGTTATCATTCATTATAGTTAAAATTCTTGAAAATATGTCTTGAAACTCTTGATTTAAATCTGTAATATGTTGCCCATCTTCAACCATATCTTCTTTCCATTCTGTCATTCTTTCAGCAACTCTTTGACAATCAATACTACAATAAGAATCCTCATATTCTGTAAATCCATTATCATAAGCACATTCATAATCATCATTCATAATTTCAGTATATAACCAATACCAATCATTTTCTAATAATTTAACATCTCTTATTTCATTTTTAACTAATTCATAAGTTTTGTTATCCATCTCAACTTCTTTTTTTGATATATATTTTTTTGCTTTCATTTTTTAATTGCTCGTATTATCCGTGAGTTATAATTATAACATCATCATTTTTTAAATTATCAAATAGTGATACTAAATAGAAATAATCTAATAGAAATAATCCACTAGATTTAATATTTTTATCTTCATTATCAATATTTTCAATTATATCTATATTACTTTGCTTTTTTAATAACTCTTCAAAATACCAAATCATATATTGTCTTGGACTTTTATTCATATCAGTTTTATAATGTTTTAAATTATCTAATATAAATTCCTTATAAAATTCCAAAATTATTTGAAAATCATTTTTATCTAAAATATAAGGAGTATATTCTTGTTCTTTAAATTTTTCAATTTCTTTGAATTGAGTTAAATCTAATTCATCGTTTAATTCTGTTAATCTTTTACCAAAATTAAAATAATGATAACTTTCTTCATCATCTTTCTCAGGAACATAATTATTAATATATTCTTGATAATCTTTTCTTTTTTCTATTGTTAAATTTATTCTGTAACTCATTTTTTATTTTTGTTTGTTCAGTTTTTGCCTTAACTGGTGACTGAAAACCACAAGATACTTAATTTAATTATAGGTTTAACTGAAATCAGTTAAAATAAATTTAACTTCAGTTTCAGTTTCTTCAATCAAAACATTCACATCAAATACATAATGTGTAAATTTTGTCATTTTACTTTTTGGAAATCTACAATATTGATTAAAAATATCTTTGATTGCTCCTAATACTTCATAATTTTTTATTTGACTTTGATTGTCAATTAGTATCTGTTTTTTTTGAGTATCCACTTTTTAATTCTTTGTCTCCTTAACTAAATTATTTCCTTGTGTTTTATATCCTAACTCTTCAAATGCTTTTATGACGTTTGCTTTTTCTACAATGTCCATTTTATAACACCAATATCCAATCTCTATTTTTAGTACAGTATGCGTTTGCGTCTGCTCTAGTATCACAGAATTGAATGATTTTTGTTTCTTTGTGCATAATTCTTGCTAAGTCTTTTATTTCTTTCATTGTGGATTTATCTCTGATAATTCTCTTTTCTCAATTTTTTCAATCTCTAATAAAATATCATTAATTTCTTCTAAGTTAGATGACAACATACTTTTTAATCTTGTTCTTTCTCGATTCTTATCATTAACTTTATCTTTTAAGTCTTGTTTGTTTGCTCCAATTGATTTTAGTTTAGATAAGCCTGGAATGTTCATTTGTGTTTTTCTATCTGGCATTTTGTGTCATCTCCTTATTATATAACTCTCTCGCTTTTCTGATTTCTGCTTCTAGTTCATCAAAGAATTTCATATCTCTGTCTATCTCATCTTGTTGTAATAGCTCAGGGCTATTATAGTTTTCTGTGTTAAATTCATATCTCATTTTTTAGTTATCTCTTAGAGTTATTTTAAACTCTTTACCAAGTGTAACAATAAAAACAACGCAAGCAAGGATCACAGGAACAAAGAATGTAAGTGGAATTAAAGTATCAAAGATAACTGCTTTCTTGATTAGTTTTCTTGGATTGATCCATTTTACTTTACCGTAACTTGTATATCTATGTTCTGGAAGAAATCCCCAAAATATATCTTTCTTGCTTGACTTTCTAAATATGTTTGCCATTTTCACTTGGAATAAATATAATAAGTGAGTACTCATATATAAGGGTTTGTACCCCCTTGACAATAAAGACAGATTAGGTTAAAAGAAATATTAGAATTTTAGAAAAAATGTGAAGGACGCGAATCCTCACTGAACAACAAAAGGTAGAAACATAAGATTGAAACGCGTGAGTTCGCTATTTAATATGTTGCGACTTTGTGCGTTTAATCTTGATAAGTATTATATGGTTTAATGGTTTATATAGTTTATGGTTTTAAGTTTTTGATTTCCACAGGTTTAATCTATGTTGAATATAACTTGGCCAGTCTGTACCACTTTGATTTTTTATAAAGTTTATTTGAAACTTTGATCTAAGTCTTGAACATTTTGAACTACAAGTATATTTATTCATCTTAACTATTTTTTCAGTGCCACAAATCTCGCATTTGATTAATCTCTCACTTTTCTTTAATACTTTATTTAGTCCTACTAATTGATATACCATTTTAATCTATTAAGTTTAAACACATACATTCATCAGGTGCTTTGTCACAGTACTGACAGTTGTTATTTTGTTCTTCAGTCATCTTAACATCCTCCTAACTTCTTTATCTTCTAGTTCTTGTATCTCTTGGCTTTGGTGTATCTTGCATTGGCGTGACCATTTCCTTTCACCTTTGCTTTTGTCAGCATTGTCTGCTGCTTCTATTAAATCAATCATTTTGTTAATCCTCTAAATTCATCTTTCCTTGCTTCATAAATATCTCCATTCTTTTTTAGAACTTTGATAAGGCGTTCAATTTCTTCAACTGATGTTGTAGGTAACTTTGCTTTAATTTCTAACAGAGTAATGTTTTCATTAGTTAATATAATATCTAATACTGATTTTTCGTTTAAGTTATGAACTGCAATGTTTAAACTTTCGTGGAAGTCAGCACCCAACCCATTTAAACAATTAGTATATAAATTTGCTGAGAAGTCTACAGAATTAATATCTACTTCTTTTTTAAATAATAATTTTGCATGAGCAATAGCTAAACGAATAATTCCATTTAATTGTCTAGCATTAAATTTGAAATTTGTATCTTCTGATTTGGCTCTAAGTTTTTGAGTAAATTGTAAAATTCTTTTATGTGCAGGTTTATTTATTTTAGGTTTATTATAAAATTTACAATAAAAAAAATATTTTTTAATAAAGTCAATATCAATTTCTTGAGATATGATTGAATTGTTTTCACCATTCCAAGAATCAATAATATGATTAAATATTTGAGCATCTTTCTTTTTATCAACTTTATCTTTTAAGATATAAATTAAATCAAATCTATTTAATAAACTAGGAACTAAATTAATTTGTGAAACAATATCTTTACCAGAATCAAAATATCCATACTTAGGATTAGCACAAGCAAAAACACCACATTTACAAATTAAATCAATACTTATAGCTTTTCTAATTGGTACAAATTGAGATTCTAAAGCATCGTGCATAACTTGAGAATCTTCTCTACTCATTTTATCTAATTCATCAATAATAGCAATACCACCATTTGCTTTTGGTAAACTTCCAGCTTCAACAGCCCACTCACCAGTAAATTCATCTTTAATACATGCACCAGTTAAACCAGCTTTACTTGTATTAGTTCCAGAAGTGTAAACAACTTTAGGAGCATATTTTGCATAGTGTTCTGCAAGTTTAGTTTTAGCAACTCCAGGCTCACCAACTAATAAAATATGTGTGTCATCTCTTTGATTTAATTGATTAGCATTAGCGCCAACTAATTGTAACATCATTGAAGATTTAATATCTTCATATCCTTTAATCTCATTAATAAAATTTTCTAATAAAATTTGAAATGCTTTTGGGTTTTGTCCAAACTTTTTAATTTCATCTAAATCTGTATTGCTTAGTTCTAAAGAAGTATTTGATTCTGATGCAATAATATTATTTACATTAATATATGTTTGAAAGTTAATAGAATCAGCACCAGTTTTTGAATTAACTGATTTCTTTTCTAAAAATCCTACTACTTTAACTTTATCTCCAGGCTTATAATTTTTTTCTTTTATAGGTTTAATTAATTCACCTTGAACCATTAAATTAATTTTACTTAAATTAGAATCAGTTTTAGTTGATGTTGAATAATCTTCTTCTAATATCATAAACATATTATCAATTAAACATTCTTCAACTATATCAATTGGAGCTTTACATCTTGGGCAAGCTTTCAAAGTTTTCTTTTTTTCATCAGTTTGTGGTAGTCTTAATCTTTCAGTTGAATAAGTACAATCAGGATTAGTACATAAATATTCTAAGTGAGTTAATCTTGGATTAATATCTGTTTTTCTTTTAATGATTCCTTCTAGTTCATATAGATTATTTAAGTTATCAACTCTGTGATCTCCAATATTTAATTTAAAAGTATTAGGTAAATTTTTAAGTCCAACTTTCATTTTAATTTTTGTAATATGACTTACTAATTTAGATAAAACTATCTCTAATAAAGCAATACAATCTTTAGGATGGTCTTGAATATAATCCATCAAATCAATACTATGACAAGCAATATCTTCAAAATCAATTTCAAAAAATGTTATATCTTTATCCATAATTTCCCTTAATTCTTTTTTAAAATAATCAGTAAATAAACCAGCAATAATTCCAATTATTTTTTTATTATCTGTTAATTTAATTTTATCATTATGAATACAAATATATTTATTTGATTTAATAAAATTAATCTTTTCTAACTCTATTTTCTTTTTTCCTTTAGCTGTAGTTTGATAATGGTTAAGTCCATTAATTTTTGTAATCTTTAAATCTAAATTTTTATTTAATCTAGTGATAGTATTTTTAATTGTATTTTCAGGAGTTGAATCTGAAATTAATAATAAATCATTTTTACTTAATTTATTATTAATACAACATAATTTAATTTTATCAGTTACAGATAAATTATTTATAAAAATTAAAAACTCTTCTTGAATGATTTCAATATCACCCATCTCTTCTTTAAAAATATTTTCTAAGAAATATTTATCATATATATTATTAATTAAATCCATTTTGTCGAATAAGTTAAAATTAACTTAGAAAAGATATAGATTATATTATTTATAAATATTTCTATTTTTTCATAGTAAATAAGACATCGGACACACAATCGGACACACATTTTACAAAATAGTATACAAAATCGGACACACATTTATTTTAATAAAAAAAGAAGGTGTAATTAGAATAAAAAAGATGTGTATTTGTATACTATTTTAATATAATAATAATAGAGATATATTTTAAAGCATTATAGAGGACACAAACACTTTTTAAAAAGTGTGTCCAGAACACAATAATTTGTATACTATTTTAATATAATAGAATTATTAGTAATTGGTTAATACAATAGTATACAAATACACACATACTTTACCTTTTAACATATAGAAAAAAATAACTCAGGATTTATTACCTGAATTATGTGACTTATTCGACAAAAAATAAGTAGGGTTAAACCCTATTAATATTAGGTTTTACTACTATATAAACCTTTTTATTCTAATAGGTTTTGCCAACCTATTTATTTATTCTTTTCACAAAATTATATAAACTTTAAAAACTATTTCTTATTATGAAAAAAATATTCTTAATTATGTTATCATTATTATTCTTGGCTGGATGTTCTGATACTGCTATTACTATTGATGAAAATTTAGTATGTGATCCAATCAATGAAGATGATTGTATAGAAGTTAAAAACGGTAATGCTCAGGTAAATATGGGTGATCAAACAACTCCACCTTTTTTTATTAAAGCAAGTCAAGTTACTGGTGTTACTTCTCTTGCAGCTAATACTAATATGACTTCAGACCCTTACACAGTGATTATAAATGTTGGTTCTACTATTGCAGTAGGTGATTATATTGGAATATTTAATATTAATAATTCAAGATTCTATGTTGGTACAGTATTAAATCTTGTAGGAACTACTTTAACTTTGGATACTCCTTTAGATTCTAATTTTAAAACAAACGATGTTTTAGGTTTTGGATTTACTAACTGGGCTGTTGATGGTTCTACAACTCCTCAAATATTTTCAGTAAGAGGAGCTGACCCTCAACTTAATATTACTTTAGATATTACTAGAGTATTATTTACTTGTTTAACTTCTACAGCTTTACAATTAACTGATTTTGGAGATATTGCAGGAGGATTAACTAGAGGGCTTGTTTTAAGGCGTGTAGATGGTACAATTCAAAACTATGTTAATTTTAAAAATAATATCGAAATGAAAGGTTGGATGTTAGATTGGGAAAATTTAGATGATTCTAATCCTGGTCAAGGTTTACATGGGTTTGTTGCTAGATTAACTTTCGCAGGTCAAGAAAAATTAGGAGTAGCAACAAGAATTGGACCAGGTGAAGAATTTCAATTATTAGTACAAGATCCTTTACAAAGTCTATTATCTTGTGAAATGATGGTGGAAGGACACCAAACTAATTAGAATAATAATAAAATATAAAACTCTTTAAGATAATCTCGTTTTCACACATAACTAATACTGATTATATTTAATTCTAGCTACGAATTAAAACCAATCTTAAACTTTATCTATTTTTCTAATACAATGTACAACTCTAAATAAAAACTATCTTCAAAATGGCTTATTCTAAAAATAGATAGTTATATAAATAATGAATCAGTCTAATAATAGATATGTATCTAATTTATTAGTGTCAATCATATCATTAGTGTACACGCCTCCACACAATCGCCCATTGGTGAAGTTAAGTCTGGGTAAGACTGTACCTTACGATTTCTGAATAAGATTCGTAAGGTTTATAAATATTCAATTCTATAAATTAGTTATGAGCTTCTTTAATAACTTATTTCCAAAAAAACAATCTTTAAGTCAAGAACAGTTACAGTTACAAGTGTTACTGAAAAATTTATCTTTAGATGAATTAGAAAAAATTGCTAAACAATATATTTCTCGTGATCCGAAAATTGAGTATAAAGATACTGATGGTATTATTAAAACAAGGAAAGCTAATAGAACTGAGTTAGTTAAATCAATTCTAACTAATGTAAGTTTGGAAGGAGCATTATCTGTAATACCTAAACTAAAAGGAAAAGTATAAAATGTTTAATTTTTTTAAATTATTTTTTGTGAGAATAAAATATCATATTCTAAGTTTATTATTAATGATGTTTATTCCTGTATTCACATTTATAAATATGAAAAATATTCCAGATGGATTTGAAAATTCATTCATATTTTTTATGAATATAAATGTGAATTTACTAATGTATGATATGATTTTATTTTTTTGTGTTTTACTTTATTTATTCATGAGACAATTAATTAATAAAAAAGATGATAAAATACTTTTAGATTTAGAATTAGGAAATACAATATATTCGGAAATAAGATATATATATTTTATATTATTTGGAATTATAAGTTTTTTATCTTTTTTATTCTTATCTTATTACTTAGGAGGATTACCTATTGAAATAAGTGTAGAATTTTATAATAACATATATAGTATAGGATATATTAGTAATGTATTATTAACATTAATTTTATTAATTACAATTATAGTATCTCATGCAAGATGGTCGTATTATTTATTTAGGGAGATTATAACTAAACTAAAAAGTAAACTAAAAAATAAAAAATGAAATTAGATAGATTAGATAAATTAGAATTAATTATGTTCTTGATGCTAATATTTTTAATAGTTTTAGGTTTTTACACATTTATTAATATTGTAACAATTAATAAATTAATTGATAATCCAGAAGAAATAAATGTTTGTGAGTTATATGCGAACGCAAGTAATATAACTTTAATGTTACCCGAAAGAAGATATGTTATTGGAGATTTAAATATTAGTGAACAAGAATTAAAAACTATGTGTCTAAATAATTAATATTTAGATTTAGTTAATCTATGAGTATGATTAGTATTACCTTTCAATGCCATAGTTTTACTTACAGGGTGTGAATGTCCTGCATCAACTGAGGTCTTATTTTTCTTAGGATCCCAATAATGATTGTGACCATTAATATATGAGGTTTTATATTTTACCATCTATTTTCTTCGCTTCATCTTAGCACGACCAATGTTTCCATCTTTATTAAGAAAATATAGAAATCCTTTCTCTCTTTTTATATTAGTTTTCTTAACTATGGATTTAATCTTAGAGCCTTTCTTAACTCTAGCCACATCACCAGTTTTATTTATGAAATATAAATAACCTGGCATTCTTTTAATATTTAATACTTTTACGACAGTTGCCATGATTACTTCTTGGCTTTCTTTCTTTTTATAGATTTGCTTTTTTTAACTACTTTCTTCTTATCTTTAACCTTTGACACTACTTTTCCTTTTTTGATTCTCCTAGACTTTGCTAACTCTCTCTTTTCCCCTCTGGTGTCACTAATGAACTTTGTTTTTTCAACTAAAACTAAGACTGGAGTATTTTTAGATTTCTTTCTACTGAATTTATTTAATACTTTAGGTCTAACAATATCTTGCATCTTTTTATCTGTAACTCCTACAATCTTTGTAGTGATACTTCTAACGGTTCTTCTATCTGCTAAGTCTGCAATTTGTTTAAGTGCTCTATTCTTTGTAGTCCTAATATTTAAAATCTTTGTAACAACTGGATTCTTTTTACCTGCTGGTAAATTTCTATTCTTTCTCTCACGATATAATCCTTGGATTAAAATTATTCTATTATTATATACGTTTGAATCAAAGTCAGGTTTAGGTAATTTAGGTGGAGTTCTCTTAGGTTTTGGAGGTTGTCTTGTAATTTTAGGAACTCTTGGAGCTGTAACACCTCTTACTGGTTTAGGCGGAGCTCTCTTAGGTTTTGGAGGTTGTCTTGTAATTTTAGGAACTCTTGGAGTTGTAACATCTCTTACTGGTTTAGGTGGAGCTCTCTTAGGTTTTGGAGGTTGTCTTGTAATTTTAGGAGCTCTCTTAGGTTTAGTTGGAGTTCTTCTAACAGGTTTAGGAGCTCTTTTTAATTTAGTTTTTCTTTTAGTAACTTTAATCCCTTTACGTCTAATAAATTCTTTTTCTAGTTGTGTTCTTTTCTGTTTAATTAATTTCTTTTGTTTAGATGTTAATTTCTTTTTAGGTTTTGTAGTTATAGACTTAGAAGGTTTACTTAATTTTTTATCTTTAATAAATTTAATAATAGCTTGTTTCAATTCACTAGGCTTAATCTTAGCACCGTTTTTAATCTTCTCTAAGGTTTCACTAAAGAAATTAATAAATCGTTTCATAAAAGATTTATTAGTTATTATCTTTTGTTGTTTGAATGCAACTTCTGCAACTTGAATAAATGCGTCAGCAGTTGGAAGGTATGCAACTTTTGAACCTTTAGTTATACCTAAGAATCTGAATACTTGAGTTGTTAAAGTTTTTCTTGCTTTAAATTTTGAACCAACTGCTGCGACAACTTCTAACTCTGGACCTAATCCTGAAGCAGTTTTAGGACCAACAAAAAATTTATTCTTATTAGCAGAGATATGTTTATTCATATCAATTCTTAATTTTGTTCTTTGAGATATAGATAACTTAGGAATATTATTAATTCTATTTTGAATTGATCTAGGGAATTTTTCAATAATAGTATTACTAAATTTAATTAAAGTACTATTTCCAAATGTAGTATATACTCTTCCAGGTGCAGCATAGAATGCGAACTCTCCTAACTCTTTATTTCTTTTATTAATTTGAGCAGAATTTAATTTAAATTGTTTACCAATTCTTTTTCTTAATGAATCAACTACTTTCTTTTTTTTTGCTGTAGTCTTTGCAGATTTAAAAGCTTTCTCAAATGGTGTTAGATCTATTTTTTCTCTAGCCCAATAGTATTGTCTTTCAATTCCTGCACCTGTTCCTTCAATAACTTTAATATAATCTTGTCGGCCTATACCTTTCTTTGCGAAAAAGTTTTCAATCTTGGCAGGAGAAATATGGAATAGGTCTTGTTTTGTTCCTTGTAGTTTTCCAATCTTTTTATAGTCTGTAAACTCAACAGCATTTTGAAATGGAAGTTTAGTTCCTCTTGGAGAAAATTTAATATATGATTGTTTTACAAATTTAGGAATTTTTAATGGTGTACCAACTAATAGTAAAGCTCCGATTGTAGTTTCAACTGGGTCTTTAATGAATTTTGTTTTTAGATTAACTCCTGTTTTCTTTGCAACACTACTTACAATAATTGCAGACAGTACAGGATTCTCTTTAACAAACTTTGTAATTTTAATAGTAGCTTGAATAATATCTTTAGATCCTTTTAAGATTGTAGTTCCTAATTTTTTTATATCATCATCTAATACAAAGTTTCCTTTTTGAGCTTCAACAGTTATGGATTTCCCATAATCATAACTTGCAGCTAAACTATTTCTTGCAGCAGTACCAAGTAATGTCCCAATTTCTAATCCTAATCCAAATGTGGCTTTTGTAAATTCTCTTTTAACTTCTTTAACATCATTTAAGAATGGATTATTTTCACCTCCTTCTGCTCTTAATCTAAGATTCCTTCCATAGATAAATGCAGGTACAACTAAAGATGCTTTTTTAAAAAAGGACCATTGTTGTTTATTTAATTTCTTTCCTTGATTTAAAATAATATTATTATATTGTGTACGTTGTGTTGGTGTTAATGTTTGTCTAGTTTGAACTAAGTTAATTACTTTTTGTTGTTGAGCAGTAGATAAAATTTTACTGATGTTTGGCTGAACTAAAGGGGTTGTAGGTAATCTTTTAACTGCAGTTTCAACTCCTTTCTTAGCAAATTCCTTTTTAACCTTTTCAATCTTTTTTAGTTTGGCTTCAAAGACTTTAATGTTAGCGGATTGTGATAATGCTTGACCACCTTCTTGTTTAATGATTTGGTTGGCTGCAATCTTGAATGCTTGAACTTGAGATGGAGTATCAACAAATCTAGTTTTAGATAATGCGTTAAATAATTTAGATGTATCTAAATCCTCTTTACCTTTCAATGCGCTAACTTGATTTAAGTTTACAAGGAATGTCATTTGTTTACCAGTTAATCCTTTAACATCTCCAGACTTTAAATTTCCTTTCTTTGCTTTATCTTCAAGCCTAACTAATCTTTGTACTTGATTTAATTCTATTTTTGATAATACTGCTTGACCTCCAAATTTTGTTTCACCTGGAGCATCACTTGAAATAAAAACTTTAATCCCTGATTTTGTTGTAGTGAATGCAGGAGCTTGTTTACTAGAAATAGTTTTATTTGTTTGAGTATTTTTAATAGAACTAACAGTTTCTCCTTTTGGTTTAAAGTCTGGATTGTTAGTATTAAATGTTTTTCCAGACTCTGTTTTAATAATAAAACTTGTTTTGGTTTTAGAAGATTTAGTTATTTTTTTTTGTCTATCTTTAGCTTTCTGTTCTTTTCTAGCGTTACTTCTTAAGTCACTTGCAAATTTATTAATATTGCCAACTGTTAAAAACTCACCTTGTTTTAATCTGTTAAGTCCTTTAGTTAATCCTTGTTGTCTTGCTCTCTCCCCTTCCTCATTAGGTTTATCATCTCTATCATCAAACTTATCTTCACGTCGTTTTGATTTTAAAATATCGGATTCAATAGAAGTAATTCTTTTATTTAATTCTTGTTGAATAGTTTTAGGATTAAATTTTAATTGAGCTGCAACTTCTGGGTTTGCTGATTTAATAGAATTATATTGTTTGTTAAACTCTTGAATACTTCCACCGAAGTTATTATTTAATAACTCTTTATCAATTCTTTGAGCTTCAGCATTTATTTGTTGCTGTCTTATTTGTTGAGCTCTAAGATTAGATCTTTTAGCCTGTATCTTTTGTTGAGTTGTTTGAGGACTTTGAGATGTATCTCTTACAAGTCTTCCATTAACTCTTTTAACATCTACCATAGTAATAGTAATGGATTTAGTTTTATATAAACTTTATCCTTCTAAACCACTCTTCTTATTTTGGTAAACCCACACCCAACTTATCATCATAACTGTCCCATAAAATAATAAGGGATATATATTTTTAGTAAATCCTGTGACTGTAAATCCAAATACTACAACTAAAGTCCATGTTGAAGAAATAAATATAGATTGACTTATTGGATAATCTTTTTTCAGATTATAATATGCAACAAGCATAACAAATAATCCAAAAGAAGTAATGTTTAACCAAGACGTTCCAACAACATCTCTAGTATAATTCCTAATATTCTCAGGTATCTCTTCACCTGCTCCAAGTCTTGACACATTGATGTCCAATGTACTTATATTTTGTAGTGCTTTATAATTTAATGCCATTTTATTTATACCTGTGGAATTAATTGTCCATTCTTTAATCCGACAATTACTAAGAACATTAACAGAACCCAAACTAAAAATCTATATGCGTCTGCGTATATTCCTAAATCATTTGGTCCAACAAAAGGAACAACATATAAAATTAAATCAGGAATTTTATAGATTAATAATAATCCATCTTTCATTTGATCTAACTTTCCTTTGTAATCTCTATACTCTTGAACGAATCCATCTACTTCATTTAAATCAGTTTCTTTGTATGGGTCAACTGTAGATTTATTTAATGTAGTATTATATTCTGATTGATACGCACTTACTTGTGCAGAGTACGTACTTAACATATTTATACTTTCAGCGTCGAGAGTTTGAGTTACAAATACTTTTTCCCCCAATGTTGTAATCCCTAATACTGATAATCCAATAAAAGTAATTATCATTAACACTTCCCACATTGTTTTCATTTTCTTTTAGACCCTCCTATCATTAAAGCAAGTCCCACGAAGTAGAAAAATGCTACAACTGATGGTGTAATAAATTGTGGTACTAACCATAACCCTACTCCATTTACTAATAATAACAACAACGCACCTATAAAAACGTTTGCCATTCCAACCAAGACTACTACTAAATATAATAATGGTAAAATAAATAAAGCTAGATTAGTTTCTTTAAGTATTGTAGAGATGTCAAACACTGGCTGATATAGAAATGTTTCCTGAGGGTAGAATCCTCCTCCTATAACAAAACCAACTTGAGCTTCAATATAATATGTGCTGTTTAATTGTTTACTTACTATTAAGATATTATTTGAACCCGTTGAACAATCATTACTTATTTCTGTCTTCGCTCCACTTGGTTGAACTCTAAAATAAATAATACATCCTTCAACACTTGTTCCATCTGTTGTTTCCCAATCTAAAGTAATATTACTAATAGTCCCAGATAAATTTTCATCAATATTATAGTTTACATTCTCAAGGAATCCTTCAAATACTGTAGGCCCTAAATCTAATGAGATTGTAATTATTTTTCCATTAAGTAATTCTGGAATAAATTGTGGTGATGTATTCTTTGCTAATTCTCCAAACTTTGCTTGAAAGATATATTGTTTAGTATCTAAAATAATATTAAGTAATGTCTTTCCATCCTCTGCAGTTAAACCTTCAGCTACTTTTATGTAAGAACTCGTAGCACTATCCCATTGTAATGCTTGACCTATAGCTCCAACTACTGACTTTCCAAACTTATCTACAACTTTAATCTCTACAACTCCTCTAGCTAAATCTGTTTCGTCAGTTGTATAAATAGTTAAAGGTAAAGATTCCTGATTAGTAAATTCAAAAAATAACTGTTCAGTTGTATAATTAATTCCTGAACTAACTAATTGATAACTACCAGATTCAAAAAAAGTATTTGTAATAGTTGCAGTCCCAGTCGTAGTATTAGTAACTAAACCTACTGCTGCAATAAATTCTAATTGGAAGAATGGTCCTGAAACTATTGTTCCAGTTTCTCTATCTAAAATAGTAACAATAATTTCAGCATCATTAATATTAAATGTAACATTCTGTCCAGCATTCGTTGAATTTATTTCTACTTGGACAGTCTGAGTAATATATCCTACCTTACTAAAAGTAATATTATATATTCCAAAGTCTGTTGTATTATTAAATAAAGGACTTATCTGTACAGGATTATTAGTATTTATTTCTTGGCTAGTTCTACCTATTGGAGAAATTAAAATATAATCATAGTTAGATATACTTACATTTAATTCATCTTCAAAAAATATATTAGATACAGGATTAATACTACCATTAACTGTTAATGAATTTACATTTCCAGCATTATCTATTGCTACTAAAGTACCTTGATATAATCCTGCTCTAGTAAATATTTGAGTATCAGTACAATTAATAAAAAAATTACTATCTGGTTCAGAGGATGTTAAATAAGTAATATTAATAGTACAACTAGCTAAACCACTTAAAGCATCTGTTACATTAAATATTGTTGAAAAATTTACAGCATAAACATTCTGACTTAGATTTCCTATCACATCTATTACTGGTGCTGTCAAATCTACTATAATAGAATAGTTTGTTGAGTTAACACTAGTCTCATTATTAATCCCTTGAAATGAAATATTATATAATCCTTCACTTAAATTTAAATTCACAGAACCATTTAAAGTGTTTGTCGCATATTGTACAAAAGATGCACCATTTAAAGAATATGAATGATTAACATTTCCATTTGTAGAGGTATTTAAAACTGTTGTTTCAAATTGAATTGAATCATTATAAAAAGTATTATTAATTAAAGTGATATTATTTGCTGTAATGTTTGTGAATGTTAAAGTTGGCTCAGCAACAATATATGGATATTGTAACCCAATATCACTATTATATATAGTTGTCCTTTCAAGAGAACTCAATCCACGATCCCACACACTAATTTCATCTTCTTTCCCATTAAAGAATGTACCATCTGGAGAACCAACCGCAGGAGCAAAATGATTAGAACCAAATCCAATATAGTTAGAAAAACCAACTGAATTTAAATTATGATTACTTATAACACTTCCTTGAAATATATCGTCCATATAAAAAGATAAGTTACCAGACAATCTTTCAATTACTAAAAAATAATAAGTTCCATCTGAAATAGGACTAGTTGGAATTATAACAGACCCTCCAGCATCTTCATTTACAAACAATCTATACATTCCGCTTGATACAACGTGAATTTTAATTGTATCTTCATCACCAGATTCATCTTCACCGAATTGTAAAACTGTACCTGTAGAAGTATGAGTATCTGAGTTAACCCACATAGAAATAGTAAAATCTCCAGTACCTACTCCCGCTAATGGGTTTGAACTTCTAGATATTTTAGAACTAACACCATTTAAATCTATTGAATCATTTATCTTACCTGTAACAAAAGCTGAATTAGTATTTGTTAATGTATTCCCATTACCTGTTGCATCAACTAAAGTATTATCTAAAGTCCAATAAGCTTTATTATTGGTTGTTAAATCAGCATTAACAATACTAACTAAACCAAATAATACTAACATAAATGATAATATTTTTTTGAATTTCATTCTAATTTAAACCTCCTAAGATTCCTTTCGTGTCAATAATACCTTGCTTACCAAACAATTGATTAATTAATAATACTCCAACAATATTTACAATGAATATAATTAACTGAAATCCTAATACCCAACTATAGAAAGGTAAGTATGTAACTTCAGGAGGAAACAAACCACCAAAGATAAAGTTATTGACAAACCAACTACTGGCATCAAGCATCCAACTGAAACCTAGACTTAACATTGAAGTTCCAAAGAATAACCAAGTTAAATAATTCCATGATGGAAGTTTTGGAGATATGATTGCTAACTCTATTAACCCAACCTCGAATAAGAAAAACACTAACATGAATACCCAGTCATAATTAAATTTAGCTAACTCGTAATCAGATTGTAACGATAAACTATTATTAATTACTTGACCAGGGTCATCCATAACTTTAGTTGCAACACTATTTACTTGAGTTGTCATCTCATCAATCAAAGGAGTACCGACACCTTCTTGTGCGAACATTAGAAAGAATGTAAATATACTTGCAACGAAAAAGAATAAGAATAAAGGTAAGATAATCTTAGACATTAATCCAGATTTATTATTTAACATCATTTGATTCTCCCCGCTAAGATTTTTGAAGCGTATACTTCAGAGATAATAATTTTATTCTTCCCGTTCTTCTTATCTGATTTTTTTTGTAACTCTCTTTGAATTTTAAGAATCTTACTAACTAATGTTTTATGTATAGATTTATTTCTAGAATCTATATTTTTACATCGAACATTCTTTTTAGTTATCATTTTTTATTACCTTTTAAATCATTTTTAACTATTGTAAGTTTCAAACCGTCCATTGTAATTTCCCATCCTAACCAGTCTTTGAATAATTTTTCAAATAAATATATCGCTAATACTATTCCTGCGTACACTGCAAAGATCATATAGAAATATATTTGATACATTAATAAAAATCCTACATCCTGAGTTCTTGCTAACTGAGTAATTAATGTTGCGAAGAATATAAAATAAGGCCAGTAAAATACTTTTGCTCCTAAACTCATCAAAAGAAATGATGCTCTATTATCTTGAGTAAATATTTTTTTATCAAAATATAATAATACCAATGCGTAAATAAGATATACACAAATTAAAGTAAATTTAATATTATAATTAAAATCAATATCTTTACTATAATTAATTATCTCTATAGTTGAATTTCTAATCATACTATTACTATAGATTTGAGATTATATAAACTTTATGTAAAAAAAGAATTAGATTTATTTAATTGTATCAGTCTTTGGTCCTTGAGTTCCAGACTGTCCAACTAACATATTCTTTGCGAAATCATTTAGAATATTACTTGTATCTTTATTTGCAGATATGATTTCATCCATTCCATTGATTTGTGTTTGTTGACAAATATATGCTTGAGTTCTCATTTTCTCTGCGTATTGCATGTCAGCTTGTAACCAGTTCCATGTAAGTAGTGCAAGGACAATAACTAAGATGGCTAATACTACTGCAGCAATAACTTGAGTGATTTTCTCGAATGGTGCTTTTTGGTCTTTCTTTAGATTCTCGTACTTAGTTCTCCAAGCATTAAATAAATCTCTACTATTTCTTTCAGTTGGACTAAATGCAATATTATTATGAATATCAAAATGTAACGCTTCGTTACCTGTAGACTTTCTAATATAAAAAATTACTTTGTTTCCTCCTATTTTAATCACGAAAGTTCCTTCTGGTTCATTATACTTTTTAATAATAATTCTTAATCTAGACGCTTCCTTTTTTAAATCTAAGATATTATCTAAAGATTTATTGTTATGATCTTTAATAGTCTTTTCTAATTTAGATAAAGCAGTTTTTAATTTAGGTAACTCTTCTATCATAAATGTTTTTTTATTTTCACCAGGATAAATTTCTTTAAATAAAGTTCCATTAGTTGCAGTGTCAACGATATATAATAACTGATCGTTACTATCTCTCTTTAAGACACTTTCAATTGATG
>Ga0209991_10000208_pt1 | contig 26173 bp, 29 predicted proteins | sample ChitaG_FD_183167 | JGI IMG/M metagenome (GOLD analysis project Ga0209991, IMG submission 183167) | Deep subsurface microbial communities from South Pacific Ocean to uncover new lineages of life (NeLLi) - Chile_00310 metaG (SPAdes)... | ecosystem: Environmental > Aquatic > Marine > Oceanic >... | reverse complement strand
CGCAGCGGTAGCAGTGGCAGCAACAGCAGTGATGGTTGCGTCCTTCCCCGTTGCGGTGATTGTCGGTGACGGCGCTGTGGCTGTCGCCGTAGCAGTTACGGCAGCGATGGTAACGTTCTTGATCGCTGTGATGGTGGGCAAGGGGGCCGCCGCTGTCGCTACGGCTGTGACAGCAGCGATGGTCTTGCTGATAGCTACTGAAGGCAGCGGGGCCGCAGCGGTGGCTATAGCGGTTACGGCAGAGATCGTGACGTTCTTGACAGCAGTGATTGTGGGTAGTGGCGCAGCAGCAGTCGCCGTGGCAGTGACAGCGATAACCTCAGCACTCACACCATCCGTCGAGTATTCGATGTGGAGCTTGGGGGCGTAGGTGGTGTTGTCATCGTAGGAGTACGCATACCTTAGACAATCCGTATCGTGTGTGCTTCTGTCATCGTAGTCATCCCAAAAGATCACTAGGTCGTTGTCGCTTGCCCAGCTTCCACGATCTACTATCTCTTTGATTACCGTCTTGATTTCGGCGCTGTTGTAGTCGGTATTCTGAGTCCAAGCTGAAATCCCGTCCCACTGTACCTCGGCAGTTGTGCAGCCAGAGGGGAAACGGCTATCCCAGTTGGCTAAATCCGAGAATTCCGCCGCGTCATCTACGTCCTCAGCTCGGATGTCAGTGTTAACCGTAGTACCAGACTTGCTATAACTGGCTCGAAGGGTCAAATATGCCGCGTCTATAGTCACGCCTTGAGCGATAGGAACCGTTTGGAAGCGCATCCCTGAGCAGTATTGGTAGTAGTCGGCGTCGTAGGCTCCAGCACCTACGTTCCCCGTCAGGCCGAAAAAACTGGTCGTATATCTCCGAAAAGCATCGTCGGCCCCCGCCACCACCTGCTCGTTCACGTCCACATCCACTTGCACGGGATAGATACCAGATTGTACGAAGGCTAGGGGTACACGGTGACTAACATAGAGTGCGTTACCGAGGCGCTTGAAGCGGAACCTCCCTAGTTGTTCATTGCCCTCGGCATCCCAAGAGCGGGGCAGATTGAACCACCAGAGGGCCTTGCCCTCGCCATTGCGGAACTCCACAAGTCCCTGCGTGTCTCGCGTGTCTCTATTCGCCCCTCGACCCCAAGGCTGGCCATTCACGTAGGGCGTGATGCCAGAGGAGAAGGCAAAGATGAAGTTCAGTTCGAGGACGGGTTCGGCACCGTCGAGGATGTATTGCTCCACAGATGGCAGGGCAGTGAGGCTATCGATAGTTAGCCGTTTAGCCAGCCGCGCCGTTTGTGCCTGCCAGGAGATGCCGATGCCTGGGCCGTAGCCGTCCGACCAGATGAGGGTATCGCCATCAACAGTCGCATCAAGGTTCGTGGGCATGGAGATGAGCTGTATCTGGTCGAGGGCGTTGGAGTATTGCAGCCCCATTGGCTGGAAGCGCACATACTCCGAGCCGCTACGGTACTCGATGACTTGGCCCGCATCGAGGCGGGAGAGTGCCCGCACCTCGAAGCCCGCCTTGGTCATCTCCCAGTCCCAAGGCGCAGCGGAGGGTTCAAAGGCGGTATCTATCTCACACCACTCGCCGTCCTTCTCGTAGTGCAGCGGCCCGATACCAACGTCCAGGGCAAAGCGCTGCTTACCGTCTGGCGCGTCGGCCAAGCGGTGTTTGAGGTTGTTTCGCCCACGCTCGACTACGACGGCTTCGGGGTGTTTCGCTAGGACGCGGGCGTGTGCATCTGCTGCTTGATCTGCCATCGTCTAGCCTACAGGTTTCATCCAAATATGCGGCCCGCCCGTGAAGCCAGCGGCGTGCATGGCCCCCTTGAACTGCTGCGCCGCCTCGAAGTGCATGGGGTGAACCTCGCCCTTGGAGAACCTAGTTACAACGCGCATCTGGCCCCCTAGCTTCAGGGCGTCATGGAACTGCTGGGCATACATCGGCAGCGTGTCGGGGTGCAGGTGCTCAATGGTGTCGGCGCTGACAATAGCGTCCAGATCGCGCAACCCGTCAAGGCACGAGCCAGCGGCGATGTTCGGCAGCCTATGCCGACGGAAGCGCCACTCGGCGAAGGTTCGCTGCGGACTAGGCAGGTCGATGTAGTAGACCTGACAACCCCGCCGTGCGAGGGCGATGGCAAGGGAGCCTACGCCCCCACCAAAGTCGGCCACCCGCCCCTTTACCAGCAGGAGGTTGCTTACATCCCGCCAGTAGGCATCCATAGAGTTGAAGCCAACGAGGTCTATGACATAGGCTTCCTGCTCCTGGTAGAAGCGGTCAACCTCATCAGGTGCCTGCGGGTCAGCCTTCTCCCAAGCTGCGGCCAGTTCCTTCTGGGCAACACCAGGGTCGAGCTTGTCGGGCAGTTCCTTGCCCTGCTCGGCCCAGTAATCGGTCAGGTCTTCCAAGGCCAATTCTTTCTCAGTATGATAGGATGAGTATTCGAGGACATCCTTAAAGGTAAACTCGTACACTCCCATGTGGCCGACCGACGTGTCTGCCCTTAGCCACACCTCCATGCCGAGGTCTTGCACCCTCTGGCAGAAGGCGAAGTCCTCAGACAGATACTCGGTGTAGCCTTCGGGCTGCTCCTGGGGGAACGGCTGGAAGAAAGGCCACATACCTCTAGCTGAATGATCGGTGCAATAAGGCAGCGTCCCCGACATCTTCTTAAGCACTGCGCGGGGGATAGCCATGAAACCCGTCGCTCCGTACTTTATCGGGATCGGCTTGGCGCGGCGGCCAACGCGAACTGGCTCCCCGTTGTCTAGCTGTCGGAAGGCGAGCCACGGGTGTTTGCCCCTTCGTATCGCGTAAGGACTAACAGCCACGGCCCGCTTCTCCAGGGCAAGGTCGATGACCTTTTTCAGTGTTTCAAGATCGAACTTAATGTCCGTGTCTATGAACACAAGGGGGTCATACTCTTCGCCCCAGTCCTTTAAGAACTGAGAGGCGACGACAGACCTTGCCCTCGAAATTAAGGCATCACCCCAATGGTAGTGGATGTCGTACCCAGCTTCGTCAGCCTGATGTAGACAGTTGGCGGTCGCAATCTCAAGGTGACGCCAAGCGCAGATTCCAAGAAGTGCCTTGGTTTCCACGATTTACCCCCTATGAGTAGTCTGTTGGTGTTATGGTTGCGATACCCGAAGCGTTCCAGGCAATCGTAAAGTTGCCAGCGGAACTCGACTCATCCTCGCCAAAGTCTAGAAAGCACAGACAGGGGCTGGTCGTGTTGGTGCCTGTGTTGGCGTAGACAACAGCGAACTGGGCGGTGATGGTCGAGGTACTCCAAGTCGAGTTGTCGCCGTCGAGCTTGATGACGTTCGCCGAACTATCGATGTTGGGGCTGCCAATATCCATCCCCTCCGCCGTGTAACCAGTACCTGAGACTTCATCCCCGTCCACGTCGTTGATGTAGTCATCATCGTCCTGGCTCGGCAGGTTGGCGTTGGTCAGGAGCATGACCCTCAACTCGCTGGCGTTCTCAACGTCCATTTCCTTCAGGAACGCCGTTACGAAGGCGTTTGCGAACCACCATGCAGATACAGCCATCTACTTTTCCTCCTTCCCTTTAGGCTTTGGTTTTGTCGGGCCAGCAGTGGCAACAGCAGGTACAGCCCGAATCGTTACGTCCTTTCCCATTGCGATCCCTCCATCACAATCGGAACCAACCCAATGCGCGGGCGATCCGCTGCTTCGCGTCGCGGGATAAGGGTTATGTTCCTCTTCTTCATTTCCTCCTTGAATACACATAGATCAGCATTGGCGGTGTAGGGAATCCAGGCATCACGGCCATTACGAATGTTGTCCGCGACCCCATCCAGCCACTTGGCATATATTTCCACGGCTTCCCCTCCTACGGCGTGAACGTCTCTCCGTCTATCTTCGTGCCGAAGTCGATGCTGAATACGACCTTGCCTTCCTTCTGGATGTAGTTCTCGTCAAGCGTTGTGCTGAGTGATTGTGTTTTCACGCCAGATAGCAACTCGTCCTGCTCCGTGAGCAACGCCATGCGCTGTTCGAGTTCGGCCAACCTAAGTTCTATATCCATTACGAATACTCCACCACCCTGAGCGTCAGATCGCACTGCTTCTCGGCCTGTTTCGTTCCAACCTGTTCCCGCTCCACATACTCGTAGTCGTGGACGATAACCTTCATGGTGCCCGCCGCTGGATCGTCGGGATCGGTCAAGGTGTAGGTCTTGCCACTAAGCAGCGCCTCGATGTCGGTCTTCATCTGCGTGAGCGACCGCTTCTTGTCGAGTCTGTCGGCCAGCCTCACGCTGCAACGGATAGCAGGCTCTCGGCGCGGGGATTCGATGAGGTTGACGGTGATGCGTTCTACTACGGGGCGGGCGTCGTTGGCATCCGATACCATCTGTGTTCTTAGTTGTAGACTCCGCCCCGTATCGTTGGTGCCCGCTGTCCAGAACAATCGAGTGAACGTCGTACCGACGGCATCTATATTCGCCCCAACCTGATTGAATCCACCGCCGTCCCAATCTGCGTCCATGCGGACGTATTTCTTATCGTCAGCCTCAAGGGTTCCAGAGGTATGAACCTCAATGAAATGCCCTGCCTTCGGCGTTCCTGGCGAGTCGAGATCGATACGCGGAGAGTAAAGATAAGGGGTGCCGCCTATGTCACTACGATAACCGCTATCTGCGGGGTTGATGGAGCCGTCTTTGTTTAGAATGAAATAATAGAGATAGTTGGCAACAACGCCCGCACTGAATGTCATCCACAAGCGCGGTGGCGTTGTAATGGTGCTAACCAGCATGTCGGAAACTGTATAACTGGTTGTAAACCTCCCTATTGCTCCGTGCCAGATAACCTCGCCAGCCCCAGGCTCGTTAGGTTCCCGCAGCCTACCCGTCAAGAGATAAGTCCAGTTGTTCTGAGCCTTGAACGCGCCATAAATCCAATGCCCAGCCTTCGCTAACGCCGTGAAGTAGCCCCCACGAACGAACGATGCGTTTGTCGTCAGAACCTCTGGCCCCTGCGTTCGAGAACTTAGTCCCGTGTGCCTGTAGAGGCCCAGGATCGAAGGTGCCCACAACATCCCCTGCCACTTGGCAAGGCGAAGGCAGTTGCTAGAGCTTTCGATGACTTCGGGGATTTGGTTCCATTGGTTCGCATCGGTATCGCCCCCGAACAAGCCATCAGGCTTCCCCACATACAGCCAACGGCCCCACTCGTGTAGAGAGTTGATCCCTTGGCCTGTATCTCCCACGCCGTAGAGAGCGCCCCAGGTGGTGCCATCTCCAGGGGCCGTGTCGTTTGTTCCCCACGTCCACGAGGTTCCCGCAGGGAGTTTGGAAATCTTGCCCTTGTCACCGAGCGGCACGCCCCAGAGGTCGCGCCCAACACGACAGAAGTGCAAAGCGTCACAAGCGTTGCCAGCGACATAGGTATCCAAGGCCCCTGAAGAAACCTTGAGAGATGTGTTAGCGGTTACGGGAATGTAGAGTTCGTTTTCCCAGACAGCGCACTGCCCTGGCGGGCCGCCGTGGTTCGTTTCAGCCTCACCCTGGGCAGCTATAGCTCCACTGCTGTTAATGCGAACGTAGTAGATATCGTTGTCAGCAGTGGTTACTCCGAGGGCGTAGATGTATCCTTGGTATTCGATTAGTCGGTAGAAGGTATGGCCGCTCGCTGCCGCGAGCGTACCGTCTTCGGGGCCAATGGTGATCTTGTTTGGATGGGTCGCGTTTATTCCGAGCGCATACTCATACGTCCCTGGCTGTTTGAGGCGGCTGTGCCCCATACCCAGGTGCCAGGTATCGAACGTGACCTGCTTCTCGCCGCCCCCAGGCTGCACGGGGACAGTGGCCTCACGCCACAGCCGCGCACCCTTCTTGTCGCGGGCGATGGCGTACCGCTCACCGTTGAGGACGATGACTTCTGGGTGTTGTAGCTTCGACATTTAATCAACCCTGAAAAGGCGCTCCCCCCCGAAGCCCCAGTCGCCAGGCGGGTGGGGCATGAACAGAGAGTCAAACGCCGTTGCCCGACGCGCCCATTTGTCTTTCTCTACGCTGAATAGCGATCTCTCATCAGAGGGCGTCTGGGGGCTGTCAAGCAGGTCGTAGCACTCAAACATGGTCTTTGCCACAACCCAGTCCAGATCGGCGTCAGTGGTGGCTGTGTCGCTGCTCAGGGCAGCGTAGGGTCGCAGGCACTTAACGAAGATCAAGCCACCTAAACTGAACGGCGGGTCTGGCCTGATGTAGACGGTGGAACCTTCCACCTGCTTGTAGATATGGGGCCACTTCTCCCCAGCGCACTCGTCGGGCATCCTGCCGCCGCCAGACTCTAGCTCCTGTCCCTGAGCGCGGTAGACTGTATCCCGCACCTGTCTTTTACTCGTAACCCAAGAGGGCATCGCGTAGCGGCGCTGCCGCCCCCGCAATAGCTGAACCTGATCCCAGTAAGACACACCGCTGTTCGTCATGGTTTGGGGCCGTATCTGTAGGAGTTTACAGTCAGCAGGAATCACGAAAGGAAACGCTAGAATCTGCCAGTCTAGTTGGGTGCTGGTTTCCGACTCGATAGCCACGCCGCTCGTCGCATCGTAGGCTGAGAGTTTGCAACTGGTAGCTGCTGCGCTATTCCTAGCAGCCGCCCAGACATAGAAGGTATCGCCTTCCACGACGTTGAACTGCCGATAGGCGTAGGCATCCCCATCGTCCCCGCCTGTGGCGTCTGCTGTGATCGAGAGGCTTTGGCTGTGACGGAAGACGTTGGCTGCTGTGGTATCCTTCGCCAGCGTAGCCCCCGTGCCTGCGGTATAGGATGTTGTACCCGACGCTTCCATGTCCGCGTCGGGCAGGAGAGACGGGATCGCCATCGTCTCGTAGTCCATCTTCCGCAAGGCGTGGCTGATGCAGTCCTCTATACGCGAGGGGTGCAGGACGTGGAACAACTCATAGGTATCTGTAGCTGCTGGCCCAGTTGTCCAGGCTTCGTCAACTGTGAAGGTTCCTGTTGAGGCAACGAAGCTCGCTATGCGCTTCCACTTCCCGTCCTCATCCCCTGCCGTTGGCATGATGATATCGCCCGTGAAAGGGTAGTTATCCAAGAGAGACGACTTGAACACTGCGTCGTCTACGAGGGTGGTGGTTGTTCCGTTCGTCGCCGCGCTCACGGTGATCCCACCACCAGAGAGAAGCCTGTTAACTTCCTTGCGAATGACCTCACGGGTGTTGCTCACCGCTTCCTAGCCTTTCGTTTAGCCGCCTTCGTCTTGTGGACTGGGCCAGCAACCGTCCGCCCCCCTCGCGGGCCTGGCTTACGTGTCACGGCCACATGGATATAGCGCCCCTTCTTGGGTTTAATCGTGCGGTAGCGAACAGCGCCGCCCCGTCGCCTAATCTTCTCCTCTGGCATCGTTATCCTTCTTGTGGCTGTATTCGTGTTGGTTCCGCCCAGACTCGGAGTCAAAGAAACGGTTGCAGTTCTCGATGCGGCAGTGGTATATCTCTGGCGCAGGCCCACCCTGGCCCTTAGCCATTGTCTGCAACGCTTCAAGCTGCTGTTGCCGAACCTCCCTGTCCTTCCTTCTCTCTTCTCTGGCCTGCACATCCTGTATGAGATCGTAGGCTGTGGTGTGCTTTCTCCTCATGTGAACCCTGGCCGCATACTCCGTGGGGATGCTGTCACTTAGGCAGGTCTTACCCGCCAGTCCGATCCCGTCCAGCCAAGGCCGCTTTTCGTGTTCGGGGTGTAGCCAGCACTTCAGCTTTGTGCCAGCGGGAACCTCTACGGGCTTGAGACTGTAGACCCGTTGCCCAGCCATAGGGTGATTGGCGGGAAACCTCTTGCGAAGCTGGAAGCGCAACTGGTCTGTCAAGATGTTGCTCTGTCTCCCCGAATGGCGGTTCCAGACAGAGAGCTTGCCGGCGCTGGACATGAGCTTCATCGTGCCCTCGCCCTTTGGGATTAGGCCCTCAAGCTCTGAGGTCACGTCCCTCAGTACCTTTAACGTGCCGCCTTCCTGCTGGGCCTCCTCAGCCGCCACGTCTACGAGCGCTTCCTGTATTTGATCCTGTACCTGATCTTGAACCCGATCCTGAACCATGCTATCTCCTCCTTGAGATGCCTGGGCCGTAAACACTCTGGCCTACTAGGGCTTTCTTCTTTTTCTCCTCCTGTTTAAGCCAGGTGTCTATCAGCGTGCTTCGGCCTTGTGCCTCAGCGATAACCTCTTTCTCCCACGTTTGATCGATACGCCACTGATCCGCGATCTCCCTCAACTGCGCGACGGAGTTCTCCCATAGGCCAGGGATATTGAGGCCGCCACAGTCGTACAAACTTGCGTCACCCATGTCGTGAATGTGCCGCGTTAGGCGATCTCCACGATTCACGGTCACGATCTGATACCTGTGCCGCCCCCTCATGTCGGTAAGCTGGGCTTGCTTGAATCTCCTGCGTATAGCGAGGGGAGTTGTGACGACCTCTACAAGCCACCAGCACGGTTCGTCCTTTCTAACCGTATCGGTGATGAGGGCTAGGCTCATTGAATTCCCTCTCTATCGCCTCACGGGTCGCTGCGAGGCTTTTCTTCGCCTCCTCGATCTCCTTCAGCTTCCGTTCCTTCGTCTCCTCGCTGTCCTCTGGGGACATCCTGACTACTGGCATCACCCCTCCAGTTCAAAGTCGGTTATGACGCCGTTCACGATCTTGATCTTCTTGAACGTTCCTTCGTACTCGCCCGTTATGCCTGGGGCAACACCAGAGGTAAGCGAGCCTAATATAGCCAGATCGACTACCTTGAGGGCATCGAAGCCATCCTGATCTAAATCCCACTGGCCCGTGGACGGATTGTAGGTTCTCCACTCGTGAGTACTCGGTTTGTACCAACGACACCCAGGCCCACCATAGCTACCGCTAGGTGCAGTTTCAGAGGTGAACGTTGTGTTTGCCATTGGTCTAGACCGCCAGTTGGAGCATATAGAGCTGATCCCCGCCGCCAGAGGAAGTTTTCGGCAGGAGATATCCTGCCCTCTGGTAGCCACCAGCAGTATCTCCCTCAGCCTGAATATGTCCGTACAGGGAGCCCTCCGCGCCGAAATAGATTTCGCGGTCATACGCGGTAACGCCTGGAACTGTACTGATAACCCTGCCGTAGCACGGCCCCCAGGTCTGCCCCCAGTAGTAACTCTCTGAAGCCACTACACAATTGGGCACGCAGACGATGCTGTTGTAGTCGGACGCGGAGTGTCGTGTGTCGTAGTAGATGCTGGGGTAGCCAGTAACCCACGTGGTGCCATTGGCGATGGCTTCCTCCAACCCGCCGTCAAGGTACAGTTTGGTGTCAGTCGTATCTGAAGCGTCGTTGGCGAGAATACGTCTCACCTGAACACGGCCAGTAAATATAACTACCCATCCATTCTGATACTGATTTTTGGTGGCTGTCGTGTTTACCACCTGAATCTCGGTGTCCCCGACAGAGGCATCTTGGTTGGGTTCCTCGTTGGTAAGGCTCCAAGAGTCATTGTTGCAAGCACCTTGCCACCTTTGTAGGGCCTCACCAGCCCTGGCATAGTGATAAACCCTGTCGTCTACCACCAATCTTGTGCTCAGAGGATAGAGCCGTGTGGTGCTATCCTCATAGACGCTTGGAGACGGGCCAGAAATCTTTGAGACCGCAACGCCGCCTACAACGATATCCAGTGTGTCTAGCGCGGCATCCCGCCGCCAACCTCGGTAACTTGGGTGTGCTGCGTAATTCATGTCAGGCATTTCTTTATTCCTCCTCAGTAGCGGCTAAGGCCGCACTTGATACTAAGTGGGGCCAGTTTTGGGCCTGACCCCAAAGCCCACTACTTCAGGTCGCTACTCGGGATTTCCGCCCACATGACGTACCAGTAATACTCAGGGCCAGGGTCGCTGGCATAGGCGTAGACGTTCAGGGCCGCAGGCCCAACCAGGAACATCGGTACGTCGGGTACCCACAGAAACTGATGCCAGTTGATGTCTTGCGCCACCTCAGGGGTGCAACTGTTGATGAAGTTCCCAGAGAAGACTTGAATCCCAGCACCAGCAACGGCGGTAGCCCCGCTGTAGAGATCGCAGGTGTTCGGCAGAGGCATGTCGGTGCGCGAAGAACGCACCTTCTCCCTAGCGCCCCCACTTGCATAGCGCACGACCTCATCGATCTCGATATGGACTAGAATCTCACCACCAGCTATCGTCCCGTCCTGCGAGAGAAAGACGCCCAGCGGAATGGCTGTAGTACCCTTCGGCACGTCCAAGAGAAGCGCAGGAGAGGTATCGGCATAGGAGGTCTGCGTAGTGAGAACCGCAGCGTGGTCGGAGTCGGCGGAGATGAAGACTCGCCCTTCCTTCGCCAGCGCCCAGACATGGGGACTCATCACCAGTGAGCCATCACGTATGGCCCTCGGCGGCCCCACATGACCGTCCGCCGTCTCGCGTTGAGGCGTGACAGCCTTCCGCACCTCAAGGTCTGCTGTTAGAAGCTTTAGGTCTGCTGTTCCTCCCATCTCACTACTCCAAATCCGAACTGGGAATCTCTGCCCACTTGACATTCCAGTAGTAGCTGGGGCCAGCGCCTGCGGCGGAGTAGGTGTAGATAAGTAGAGCCGCTGGGCCGACTAGAAACATGGGCACAGTAGGCGTCCATAGGAACTGGTGCCAGTTGATGTTATCGGCTACGGCGGGCACAACGTCCTCAACGAAGTTGCCGCCGAAGACCAGAATGCCGTAACCAGCAGCAGCGGTAGCCCCACTGTAGAGCCTGCAAGCGTTCGGTATGGGCATGTCCGTTCTCGAAGAAAGCACCGCCTCACTAGTACCCCCACTCGCGTAGCGCACAACGTGGTCGATCTCGATGTGGACGAGGATTTCCCCGCCAGCCACTGTGCCATCCTGTGACAGAAAGACACCTAGGGGGATCGCCGCAACACCTTCTGGTACGTCCAGCATCAGCGTCGGGGTAGTGTCGGCGTAACTCCCCTGCCCCGTCACCAGGTCGTTCTGGTCTGCGTCGGAGGAGATGTAGACCCGTCCCTCCATAGCTAGCGCTGTGATGTAGGGACTGTTTACCAGCGTACCGTCACGCAAGGCGCGTGGCGGCCCTAGATGGCCGTCTTCCGTTTCACGCTGGGGCGTGGTGGCTTTACGCACGTCAAGCCGTGCAGTTACAAGGTTTACGTCAGCTTGACCTCCCATCTCTATACCGTCCAATCCCTGTTGGCCTCGACCAACAGATAGTCAACATCCATCGTCATTGCGGTCGTCCCGCTCACAACCTCGACCCCCACTCTTATGCCCTTCCACCTGTAGCGAAGATGTAGTCAGAGTAGGCAGTCCTCGCAGCTTCTGCCCGTGTCTCAACACAAACGATGGGGCTAAGGCTGATATCAGGGCTGACGGCATTTTCCTTCGTGACGATGTGCTTGCCATCCATGTAGAACTCTGCCGTGCCATCTACGTTCACCACAACCCGCAAGCACTGTTGCGTGTCTACTACAGGCGTGCCGCCCTGAGCGGCTGACAGGAATGTGACCGTTGTATCAACGTTTGTATCAACGCCGACACACCCCCAGCGATCAGTTGCCGAAGCGGTATCGTAAACGAAACCAACGGCATCCACAGCTGTGCTGGTAATGGCGTCAGAAGCACCGAGTTCGATAGGCATCTCCTGACCAACGTTGTCCGTCCATCCCACAAAGTAGGCGACCGTCGCGACACCAGTTTTAGGCTCAAATAGCACCTCAAGGACGAGGGTGCCGTTTTCAGCCTGCCAGTTAAGCCCTGCCGATAGATGCGCCCTGTTGCCAGTGGTTGTGCCAGTAGTGCAGGTGGCCTTGCCACCCTCTTGGGCAACGATAATGGCCGCAGTACCACTGTTCTCAGCCACACCAGCTATTCTGCCGTCAAGAGTAGCGCCGATGAAGTCATCGAAGAGGCGAACCTCTCCGAATCCAGTCTTCGTAGTCATTTATTTTCCTCCTCCTGCCGCACTCTTTCGTGCGCTAACAGGAAACTAAACCTGCCTCTCCTCCTATCACGCAGGAGCGGTCGCGTCGCCAAGAATCTCAGCGATGAAGGCACCCGTGGTGCCTGCCGCTAGGCGCTCGCCGTACTGATACTCGTCGTAGAGAAAGAGTTGGTCGGCCCCGCCGCCGTATTCCTCACGCCGCTTGGTGGCGGTGCGGGGACTGTGGCCCTCTACGAGAATCAGCCCGAAGCGGGCGAAGATGTAGGAGTTAGCGTCGGCGGTGACGCCGCCCTGGTTAGTGGGGATGTTGCCGTCCACGAAGATGTTGGCCCCACCGAGCGTGCCGCTGAACCCGCGCTTGAAGGTTTCCTCTGTCATTCCCGAAGGAACGGCGTAGGTTCCAACACCAGCCACGATCTGATCCTTGATGTCGGTGAGATGGTAGGCGTGCAACACTCCGTAGATCGGGCTGTTGGATGGCTCGTTAGCGTCACCGATGCTCACCCTGTCAACGGCGTGCGCGAAGTCCGAGAACTCCACAGGGGTCGCCGTTGCTCCGAGGTTGATGGTGGAACCATCAAGTGTCGTCAGACCGTCTTCGTCCTTCTTCCGCTCGATAGCGGCCTGGGCAACTCCCCCCATCTGTCCCGCAACGTTCTTGCTGATCCGCCTGTAGGTGCGGTCTGTCACGATGGTCGTGATTCCCGTCACAGTAGGCGTGATGGTCAGCAAGAGATCGGCGTACTGCTGGGGGTTGTCAAGAAGCGTTGTCTCGGTGACGTTCTGAGCTTCCATCTGGCTAAGAGCGATCTCGTTCCAATCGAGTCCTTCGCCCTCGGAAAGCCGATATCTGTCGGCCAGCTTCGGCACCTGTCCAGGGAACTCCCGAACTACTCGCGCCTCGGCAATAATGGTCGGCAGGCTATCAGCTAGTGAACCAGTTGTAGTTCTGCCTGTCGTCATTTAATTCTCCTTAGATGTTTCTTGGGCGGTAGCCAAACCTTTTCTCAAAGGCGTCTGCCTTCTGTTCACCACTTGCCTTGGGGTCTTTCATAACCTTGTCGAATTCCAATTCCTCCTCGACAGGCTCAGTCGGCCCCATTGCTGGGTGCGTTGGCTCCGCCTTCCGTGACGAGGCCAACTTCGCTTCTAGTTGCGCGTTAACCTCATCCTTGATCTGCTGCTGGCTCTCGTTGCGGCTCATCATGTTTCCCCTCATCGCCCGAAGGAAATACTCGACTGAGGCGTTAGGGTCGCTGCCGATCTGGGCACCGAGAACGCGCTTCTCCTCTTCGGTCATCGTGATCCACTTCTCGCGCCCAAAGGCTTCGTCAAGCGCATTGACCACCTGCACAGCGCCCTGATTCTGGGCGCTGAACACGATTGACCTGAGCGCAGCTACGCGCTGTTCCTCGCTCAAGTCGTCCCAGGTCTTCGCTGTCGTAGCGATCTGCTGCCCCTGCGCTAGTTGCGTCTCAAGCTGGGCCTCAGTCTGTCGGCGCTGTGCGTCTCGGCCAACGTCGACCTCGCCTTGAACAAGCGATTGAAATGCGCCATGTTTCAGAAGCTCCTTGCGATCCTCTTCAGGCTTCGCCGCAATTTGTTCCAGCCATTCCTCCTGTGTGAGCTTCGTTGGCTCTTCAGCCTCCTGTACCTTTGGCTCAGGAGTCTCGGATGTAGGCTTAGGCTCTACCTCTGGGACAGCCTCTACAGGCTTCTCAGTAGATGTGACCTTGGCCTCCACCTGTTCCGCCTGAACCGTGGCCTCGGAAGTCTTATCCGCCATGAATTCCTCCAAATGAAAAAGGGCCGCGCCTTTCGGCACGACCCTAGCGTTGTGTCTTCGGGTCTAGAATTCCGTATTCTGCTATCTAGATATTATACGCCGACTGCCTCTGGTGTCAAGTAAGCGGGTGCGCCGCGCCCCCAGAACACCGAGAGTTCGGGGTGTTGCTTCCAGAACAGGGTGCGCATCGGGTTTCGTAAACGGCTTTCCATCGCTGCGATCATCGCCGCCTGCGGGTCGTCCTTCCCGACTACCGCGATGGCGTGGTCTAGGGGAACACCCTGAGTTGCCACCATCGCCTGCGCCTGCTGCAAGATCGCCTCAGCCCGTTTCGCTAGGTCGTCGGGCACGCCAATAAAGCGCGGGATGGCTTGATATTCGCGCATGGACTCCTTGGCCTGCTGGTAGTAGGTTTCTATCAAGTCAAGCTGGGGATCATCCCAGAAGGTAGTAGCACGTTTCTTGATATAGTTGACATCTACACCAGCGGCCTTGGCCTCTTGGAGTATCTGCTGCTGTTCGACTTCATAGCGTTCCCACTCTTCGTCGGTGGACTGCCCAAACACGTCCATCTCTCGCTCGACAGCCATATACTTGTCAGCGTAGAAGTCGGGTAGAACCTCTGACTCTTTCGGGGCCTGCCCATCCAAGCCAAGGCTATCGCTGAGTACCTGCCAGGTTTGCGCCCTCTGCGCCTTAGATTCCTTGACAAGTTCGGCTGCCTTAGCACCCGTAGGATCGGTTCGCAACGATTCCAGTATGGCTTCCTTCTGTTGGGTCTTTAGGTTGTCCATGTAGGCCGTGCGTTCACTGAAGGCGCTGCCGTACTCTAGGCCCCTCTCCAAACGCTCGGCCTTGATCTCCTGCAATTTAGGGTGTGCGGCTACGTCCTCGCGACGCTGGATAACTGTAGTTTCGTCCCACTCTCTGCCAGTCTCTTCTTTGTAGCGGCGGGCGAAGAGTTCGCCTAGTCTTTCAGAGGAGACGTTCCAGCCTGTAGCCTGGATAATGGCACCAACGTTCCCGATGCGTTCGCGTTCTTGGCCGAAGCCCACGAGTGGGATAGGGGCAAGCAACTGCTCACCCGCAAACAATACCTTCTCCTGTAACGAGTTCAATTCCTGTTGCCCAAAGAACCGCTTTTCTTGAAGCTCCTGAATGAAAACTGAGAGTTGAGGCGAGAGGCGAGTCATAACGAAGAACTGTGGATTCAGCATACGGAACGGTGTGTCGGCCTGCCCCATGAAGTCAAGGTAGATGTGTCGCCCAAGCGGAGCCTCAAGGTTTAGATGCTTGCCGATAGGCCCATCGCCATCGAGTCGTGGACGGGCAAAGTTAGAGTTGTATGTAGGTTTGCCGTCCCGCATGACTATCGGGGATAGTTGGTTTACCGTCAAAGGTTCTCCCGTCATGGCGTAGTTGACAACCTCAGCGAAAGTCAACGCTCCGAGCAGATAAGCCGCCCACTGCTGGCGGTAAAGCTCTGGGTTCTTACCCCTGATGGCACGAGGGATCATGCGCATCCAAGCCTCGCCCTCATTAACCGAGAAGGCAACACCGCGCCCCAGTTGGCGTAGGCGTGGGTTCAAGACCGAGTGCCAATCGGGGATGCTAGACATTAAGACATTCGTTTCTTTTGCCGCCTGCGCTGCCACCTGACGTTCGGCCATCTGTGGATACTTCGCCCGTAGCTCCTTGAAAATGCTCTTGTAGAAGGCAGACCAGTATTGAGGGTGCGCCGAGTCATAAAGGCCGCTGGCGACGTAGCGGTACATCCCATTCATTACCTTCTGTGTGCCTTCGGTAGCCTGCCGCAAACCCATTGGCAAACGTGCAGTGGGAATCTCCCCAATGATGGGAGCCTTCATAACCAGATCAGGCTCCAGCGATGATCTCATCGTGCGCTTCCAGACATCGAGGCCACCAATAGGAAGCCCACCTTCCTCAATCGCCATCGCTATCTCTGGATCATTCAGGAGTTGCTTCCAGAGCCTGTTCCTAGCGGGTGGGTAGAAGGCACCTTGCCAAGCCTTAGCTGCGGCAGGGATAGCCCTGGCCTCAGCAGCAGCGCCCACTAGATCGCCCTTAGCCGCCAGCTTCACCGCCTGAGATGCAGCACGAAGAAGTGTACGGTTCTGCAAGTCCCAATACTGAAATAGACCAAACAAGACCTTGGCGCGTTTGAACACGCTCGTAACGTAGGCCGCCGAGTTCTCAAAGCCCTCAAAACCGAAACCGAGGATGTGAGGGAGCATCTTGTTATCCTCTGGCGAAACGGCTAGGGGCTCAGACCAACGTATCCCAACTGGCTCCTCTACTGCGCCCTCAACTACCTTCGGTTGGCGAGTATAGGGCTTGCCCTGAAACGCCTTATATGGCGGAGTCTCCCAAGAACGCGGTGCTTGCGACACTGGCAGAGTGCGTCCTTGTGCTTTCCACGCCTGGATCAAGACCGCAACGAAACGATACTCCTCTAGCTCGGCTGCGTGGATCGCTGCCATCTCATAAGGGTTCCAGGTGAGGGGTTCGCCGCCAACCTCTAACGCCTCAGAGAACGTTCTAGGCATTGTTCGGCGCGGTATGACCTTGGGAACCTGGCCTGGCATCCCGACTCTACGCCCAGGTTTCGCGGGGCCGCGAGTCGGCTGGCCCTTAGCCTCTCTAGCTATGTCCTCGAATATCTCCCAGTTGCGCCACTTCCGCGTAAAGTAAGTCGGGTCTTTCAACATCCTTTGCTCGAACTCAGGAACGTCAGCCAAAAGACGGCGCTCCTGCTCACGCATGAACGGCTCAACATCATCGTAGACAGACTGATACTTGGCAGGCGGCCTCCCTTCACCATGAAGCGCCTTGTATAACTGCTCCATTTCTGGTGTGCGTTCGCCGCCAGTAGGTATCTTTGCCCTGCTAGACCCTTCCTTCATCCAGATGTCGATCTGCTTTCCGCGAAGGGCTAGGCCGCCCTGGAACTTCGCCCAGTCTGCCTTGGCAGCCTGAACGTCGTGATGGCCTTCTAGGAAGCGTGCCAACAGTTCACCGCTAGGCTCCTCTGGTGGTGGGCCTTTGCCCTTCGGCGGCTTTGGGGGTTTAGGCGGTTCTGTTGGGGGAACCTCGCCCGTTGGACGGGGGCGAGAGACACGAGTCGTTGGCTTGGGAATCTGTGCTGGCGCTTTAGGCGCTGCGGGCTTGGGAGCAGGGGGTGCTGTTGGGGCCTCGCGCCTAGCCCATCCTTCCCGCATCGCTAGTTTGGTTAGGCGATTCTGTTGTGCTGCCGTGCGCTCCTTAAAGGCTACGGCTGTTAATTCCTTCAGTTCTTTCGTCTCTGCTACATTAAGGGGGCGGCCAAGTTTCGGCTTCGGCCCCCCTATTTCCTCTACCGCCAAGCGTCGAACCGTCGGCATCACACGTTCAGCACCCGCACGCGCAGCAGTAGGGAGTTGTGCAACGCCACGCATCGCAGCCCGTTCGAGGGCGGGAATCGCCGCTGGCCCCGCAAGCATCCCCGCCGTCTCCAACACGCCACTAGGCCCCACACGCACAGGGCCTACGTCCGCAACAGGAACGCCCGCCGCTTCTAGGCCCTTGCCAGCAACGCCACCAGCCACGCCGCCAGCAACCATGCCAGCCGTTAACTGAGGCATCAGTGCCGTAGCATAGGTTCCTAGAGGGCTTGTTAGCCCTGCTAGATGCGGTGCAGCTATAGGGCCGACGACAGGGACGCCATGTATCTGTTCATACTGCTGCTCTGTCATCCTGGGCGTAATAGCCCATTCTCCCACACCCCTTGCTACTTCAGGCATAGCCGCAGCTGTCGGTATCACGCCTTGGGCAGCGGCCCGTTGCAGCCCGCCTACAGCTTCCCTAACTAGGAGGGGCCTTCCTTCATCGACGTAACCTGGCCTCTGAGCAAGTTTGGGCAGCCCCCCTTCCTGCCATTTCGCAGTCTGCGCCCTCTGTTTCTCTTGCTGCTTCCGCCAGGCTATATCACGAGGGTCAACAGTAATGTCAGCAGCCACTAATGCCTGTTTATGGCGTTCGATTATGCGCTTCGCAAGAACCTCAAAGATACTAGGTTCTCGCTGGCGCCGTTGTTCTTCTGACTCGTAGAGCCACGAATTAGCCACAGGACACCCTTAACGTGTTATGATCCCCGTGTTGGAGGTTCGTTATGAAACGTGTCATAGCCGCTGTAATAGTCGTCACTGCTCTGACGGGTATCGGGTTTGGTGCAGGATTTGGAACCAACGCCCTTCTTGGAGACGATAGTGGCACATCGCAACCTAGAATTGTACGCCCTTCACCCACACCAGAACCGCAAATCACCTGCAATAAGGATATTCTTTGCGGCCTAGCGCAATTCCCAGGCCCACGCGATCCATCAACAAAACGAATGATGCGAGCCTGTGGACTTGATCCCGACTCCAAGACAGCAATGTCCTCAATCATGGTTATCTGTCGTCGGCAATCCTAACCCCACCTCGGCACGGGCTGTGCGATTCCCGTAGGTGCGGCAGCGTACATCATCCCCGCCGCTGTCTCAGGCATGATGCCCAGCGCCCGCCACATGGACTCTCGCCCACGTTGAACCTGCCAAGGAAGCCGCTGCCAATCGGTAACGTTCTGGCCGAAGGGCGCGTAGGGAAGCGAGACGCCAATTTCAGGCAACTCCAGTCCGCCCGTCCACGAGTACGCTGGCACGTTCCCGTAGAGTTGGTCTATGAACGCCTGCCAATCCGTCCCTCCGCCTGGGGTTGTTGGCGTAATACCACCCCCGCCGCCTGGGGGCGGCTGGTGATAAGAGATCACTGGTGTTCCTCCTCCGCCAGGGGTTACAGCGGTAGGCGTTGCAGCACCACCAGCAGCTTCCCTGCGGGGCGGGCCTCCGCCATACGTCACGGATGCCCCTCCATACGGCTGGACACGCGTAACTTGCTGGCCGTACCCCCCTCGTTGCCCAGCAAACCGTGAGTAGTCAGTCGGCGCAGGGCGAAGCCGATTCGAGATATTCCCAAAACTGCTCTGCTGTGGCGACCTTCTTGCCCTACCCCCCAGCACCGTGCCTAGCGTCTGGCCCGCAGCCATTCCGACTAAGCCGCCGCCCTGCATCCCTGGTATGCCCAGCATCCTCTGTAGAGGCTTTACCTGCTGGGACGCGATAGGCGTGACCTGTAGGCCCTGTGGGGTGGCCTGAGCCAACTCTGGGCCTCCCTCACCAACGATTGCAGCGGGTGTTCCCATCTGAGCTTGACCTGGCATCCCCGTCTGGTACAGACTCGCCATGCTCGTGATAGGCGTTGTGCCCGTAGCGGCCACAGGTGTAGGCGGGGCCTGCTGTGGAAGTACGCCAGGAACAGCCGTGCCTGGCCCCTGTGACATGTAGTGAATGTAGGACGCGAGGTTGATAGGCTGCCCGAACTCCCTACTCTCCTGTATGCGGCGCTCCATCCCTATGCGCTCGCGCTCGACCTCCGCTTGGAGTTCCGCGATCTGCATCCTCGTGGCGTTATCCATCTGGGACACGTCACGCATAGCCTGAGCAGCGATGTTTGCCGCCTCTACCTTTGCCCGCGCCGCTTCCGCAGCCTCCGCCATGCCCGCGCTGGCGTAGATTCCAGCGACCTGGGCATTAGAGGCAGCATCCATCTCGGCCATCCGAATGCTATTAGCGAGGTCTCTATCAAACTGTTCGAGGCGTCTTAGATTGTATTCCTCATAGAAAGACTGCTGCCGATCCCACTGCTGGGCCTGGGGATAGATAGGCGTGTAGCCCATGCCCGTTGTGCCAGGCTTTAGCGCCGTACCTGCGGAATAGCCGCTAGCACTACTCCGCATACGCCTTTCAAGCTCTCGCCCTTCGCGTGCTAGGGTCGTAGGATCAGCGCCTGCGGCACCTGCTGGAAGTGGTATGTTGAATGGCATCTTATCTCTCCCTTACCATTGCCTTCTTAATTCTGGAGGTAGAAGTTCAGAATAAACCCCTTGAGCCGAACCAGCGCCCGCCCCGCTAAACACTCGGTTGTACGCCTCCATGAAGGAATCAACATCAAAGCCACCAGGAGCCGTCGTACTCGTTGTCGTCGGCCCCATACCCGTAGGCATAGGCATCTGCGGATAGGGCGGGATGGTCACTGGCGGCACCTCTGGGAATGATTCCTGTGCCTGCTGAAGATAGGTCTGCGGGCTGAGGGCTGCTGTCGGCACCTGGGTTACGGGGCGAGGTTGATAGCCAGCGCCACGCTGCTGCCGAAGCGCCCCAATCGGGCTTTCTGGCCCATATCCAGGCTGGTATTCCGTGCCAGGGGCCAACATCATGTCCCAGAAGGCCCTCTGCTCCTGGCCCGTAGTCTCAGCGCGAGTAGTAACAGCCGATTCGCGCTGAATACCCGCTAGGGCTTCGTTCAACTGGAGATTCCCCGCCGAGAGTTCCCCCATGTATTTCTGGTAGATACGGTTGGCCTCTTCGTCCGCAATGTCATAAGCCTGAGTCTGGATTGTCACCTGCGGCCCCTGCATGGCGTCTTGAATAACCTGATTGGCAACCGTCCAAAGGCTAGCTTCAGGACTCTGGGGATCGGCAACAGCTTTGCGGATCACCTCGAAGGCCCACTCCAGCGCCTTAGTGGGATCGCTAGGCGGCGTAACCTCGCCCGTAACCTTCTGCTCCCTTAACTCTTTGTCTGGCGTCTCTGCCATCGTTACCACTCCTCCAGGCCAATCCTCTGCCTGACCTGCCCACTGAACCGCGCTCGGAAGGTTCTGCTCGATGGCCCAACCTGCGGCCCTCTGCCCAACCTGCCAAACGTGCCTCAAGACTTGCGTAGGCTCGGTTAGCCCCTGCGCTTGAGCGCTTTGATACCCAGGCCCAACACTGTTCTGCATCGCCCACGTTGCGTTGAACCAAGGGTCTTTCCGTTTGTTTACATCACCAATGTTAGTTTCGTGAATCTGGAATAGCCCGTAAGACTTGCCGTTGTCACCAGACAGGCCCCAGTTCAGGCCGCTCTCCCCGCCCGCGATACCCAACGCCACCCAGTAGGGGATTCCGTACTGTTCCGCTACAGTGCGGATGATCTCTTCAATTTCATCCTGGCTGTACGTTGCCATGCTTCCTCAAAAATGATTTCTTACCCTTCGTGATCGTGCGGAGGTACTTGGCGATGTCTTCAACCTCTGCCTGGCCGATAGCTTCTTGTCTGAAGCCTGGGACGAAGGCGTCCCTCATGTAGAGTTCCATCGCGGACAGTTGCCGATGACCGACGGGGATCGTCTTCTCAGGCACGGCACGGTCGATGATGTCCATGCGCCGCCGCATCTCTTGAACGGCAGCCTTTACTTGAGGCTCAAGCGGGTTCTCTGCCATCACACACTCCTACGGAATCATGCGGGGTCCACCAGGTAGCGCAGACGGATAGCCTGGTGGTCGCCCGCCAATGTTGGGCACGGCCCCCATGCCCCCTGGTGGCCCAGGTGCCATCCCAGCGCCAAATGCGCCAGGAAGCCCCTGTTGTAGCTCAGGCGGTAACATAGGCATCCCAGGCATCCCTTCAGGCGCTATAAGCCCCAACTGCTCCCCAATCGCCGCTATCGCGGGACTCTCCCCCGCCAACCTCTCGATAAGCTGTGTCAGGAGGATTTGGTCTACCTCTTCTCTCTTGAATAGCCGTTCTAGCTGTATCTTTTCCTCGACCTCTTCGGGGTACTCAATGTCCAGCCAGTCGGTAAGGAAGGTTCTGAGGTCGATGGCCCCTGACTGCCAGAGTTGAAGCCCTGTCTGTGCTCGCAGGTGTTCGTCTCTGGGCAGCGCGGGCCGAAGGTGAACGCGACATTCATAGAATCCGTCTATATCTTCTGGCCCTAAAGGTGCCCACTTTCCGCCCCTCGGCCTCTGCGCTGCCCAGACCCAGACATCTGTCTGTGCTTTGTCTTCGATAAGGCTCCAGTAGAACTTCACCATGTCTGCCAAGGCCGCTTCGTGATTAGAGACAATCGGCCCCAGGAGGGTGAGAACGATATGGAGTACGGTTTGGGCGAGATACCCCGACCAGTCGGAGCCAACCCCCTCGCCCCTTAAGACCTTGGGCAACATGCTCGACTCAGCCAGCCCCATAACGGCGTTGATCGATTCGATGAGCATGTTGGGCATCCCTTGGGCAAGGGGCATACTGATCTTCCCTGGCGCAATGTTCATGGCCCCGATCTCAATATCAATCGGCAGCGGCCTACCATCAGGCCCGAAGAGGTGTGCCACCATCGGGTTTCGTTCGTCAGGCTCCACGAACGGCGTTGGGATGCCGCTGACGAGCAAGGCGTTGGTCAACGTAGTAAAGAGGGTGTCGATAAGGGGCGCAAACTTGAGAAGGGCAAAGGTTACAGGTAGCGAATCCTTCCCTGGTACATTCGCTTCGGTTGTAGCCCCACGTACCTCGAACAAGGGGATGCGGCCATAGCCATGTTCAAACCGCTGGATCGTCTTCCCCTCAATACGATAGAAGACATGAGTGTTCGTCCAGATCGTCTCAAACTTCACCCTCGAAGGAACATGGCCGCCTTTAGTCTTCTCGGTTCCTTCCAAGAGGCCCCTTGTGTTCTTAGCCCCGAAGGTCGATTCGACATCTACCAGCGGCCTCCAGGTTTCAACAAGGGTGAAATCTGCACCCTCGTCTCCATAGAGGGGGTGGTAGGTCATAGGATCGAGCGCCCGCCAGGAGAAGGGGAACCGCGCTTGACGTTTATGCTGCTCGACCCTCTTGAGGAAAGCCCTGGCCTCTTCCTGCCTCTTCCTTTTAGGGAAATAACTCCACCTGTCGGGCCTCCACAGGAACTCATAGAGGCCCATCCCTAGAGACACCTGGGAGAATGAGGCGCGGGGGAAGGGCTGTTGTTGTAACCCCGCCTCTTGGTTCATCCGCGCCAATGCGCCCTTTGTGTGTCTCTCTTTCCTTGAAGCGACCCTCTCAGCCTCCATTGTGATGTCGCCAGGGACAGCCTCGATGCGAGGGGGATTCTTAACGATAGAAGCCGAGGTTCGCAGGCACATATCGTGAACGAAGGCGTTTTTTAGCTCGATTGCCGTCTTCCTGGCCCCAAAGGGAACAGCAACCTCCTGCTCCATCATGCGGAACTTGTAAGCCTTCTTATGGAGATCAATGCGGGGCTGGTTATACTCCTTGGCCCGCTGAATGTATTCGTCCAGCTTCTTGTCGGGGATTTGTCTGTCCGAGTAGGCGTCTCTTCGCATCCTGATCTCCTAAACCATTCGGTAGGGAATACTCATAGCACTCCTCACAGGCGAGTTCTTCGAGGGGGTCATGGGGTAATCCACCGAGAACGGGGTGCCCAGGATTCTCTCACCGTCCGTAACGGCATACTCAAGGGCGTCAATGGGGTCGTCCCTGCCCGCCTTCGACTTGACCTCCGTAACAGTCCCAGGCTTCTGCATCTCACCCGAAAGCCGCAGGGCGTTGATCAGGTGCGTAGCGGTGGGCGTGACGTATAGACGATAGGCGAATGTCCCTTCCGCCTTCTCGAACCGCGAGGCGACAGCCGCCACGCGGTAAATCTTGTCGTTGTTGAAATGGGCCTTGAACGCGGGAATCTGAGAACGCACCAGGTGGGAGATCAACGTGGGTTCTGAGGCGTCACAGAAGAAATACTTGATCTTGTGCTTGTCTCTTAGCTCCTGACATTTCCGCACGATGAGGTCGGCGGGGTGCTGTTCGGCGTGGAACTCATCTATGACGAAGGCGACACCCGTGGACGTGAACCCCACGACCTCTACGACGAAGGCAGAGTTCCAGCCCCAATCGACACCAGCCACCACCATCTTGAAGTCCTGTGGCGGCTCGTGGACGTGCTTCTGGCGGTCGAACGTGGGGTAGGTGAGGTTCTGTGCGCCAATGAACTCCCCACGCGCCTCCTGGTTAAACAGCGCCCCCTTGTAGACCCTGTGAAGCCGCTTCAGGTAGCCCCTACCGACGTTCTTTTCATTGTCCTCAGTCTGGAACTGGTAAATCGCGCAGATTTCGGGATCGGTTCCACTGTCGAAGACCTGGTTGAACCAACTCCCCACCCTAGGAGTGGTGGTGAGCCACATCTGGGGGAAATAGTCAACTCGGATGAAGCTCCTGTGACCCTCGACGGATAAGACCTCCACGTCGGGGTTGTCTTCGGGAACGTGAACCGTGTCTACCCACATCTCCCGCGTGCCCTGCCGCAGTCTCCCCTGCAACGTGTCGTAGCACTCAAACCCCTCAGCGGGGGAGTTCAGCGCGGCTTCGTCATAGACCGCGAAGGCCAACTCAGAAGCCCTTGTGGAGCTAGGTTCCACCGCAGACCGCCAATAAATCTCACACCCATTACTCAGGGAGATCGTCTGGTGGCGGTTGTTGATCTGGGGTTTCAGTTGCGGGGGGCAGAGTTTGTCGAAAATCCTCTTTAGCCCCAGTTGATACCTTCCATAGTCAGCGGCGACAAACATCCCGTAGGCACCTGGGTACTTCCGTATATAGCGGATGGCCTTGGTGATCGCAGCGTGGGTCTTCCCCGCCCCCTGCCCACCAGAGCCGACAACTACCTCGTGCTCATCGTCTAGGATGAAATCCCTTTGGGCGTCGCTGTTGGGTTTATACATAATGAAAAGGCCCTGGCTTTCGCCAAGGCCCTAGCGTTGTGTCTTCGGGCTAGGTTTTCTTTTCCCAGTCCTTCAGTTTGACTCCCTTATACTTCCTCCCCTCGAAGTGAAGGAGGATGACGGATTTCTCGGTGCCGTATTTCGCTACGACCCCAAGCGCCTGCTTAACGTCTTGGATTAGCTCGCGCTCCCAGCCGTCATCCATTTTCTAGTATTATACCACACGAATCAAAGGGCCGTTCATCAGCGTTCTGACGACTCCTTTATTGCAGCCTCAAGCAACTCAGCGGTGCGGCTTTTGTGCCACTTGTCTGACGGCAGAGCCTTTGCGACAGCGAGCCAGTCCACATCAGGCCAGTGGTACACTGCTTCCTCAAAGAGAGCTTTGGCACAGAAAGTACACCCGCCATCAGCCTCAGCCATTATGAGAATCATCTTTACCGCATCAGCCTGATCCATCAGCGCCCCCTCCATGCCTTCTGCCTTAACAGCGAAACGCGTCAAGAATGACGGATATCCGTTCCCTTGAACAGAATCCTATCAGAACGCAGTAAGCACCATCTTGGCCCAAAGTCAGCCGAAGGAACCTGCCGCAGCGGGGGCAGTGATATGTCACTTCCTCGGCCTTCCTGCTCCAACTCGCTTCCCTCCCCAACTTGATTCTTTTTCAAGTTGCGGTTTCATGGTCACCGTAACGGGCGGGGGAACCTCAACGTCCCCTGGGCCGATCTTGATTTCGAAGGGATTTAGCTTCTCCCACAACTCAGGGTTCTTCTCCTCTAAATAGGCCATATATGCGCTTTCAACCTTTTCCTGTAACACTTCCTTCTCCCCGTTCCAGTAGAACCGCGCAGGTGCAGTTAAATCCCCACACCAACACCTCTCACCTAGGCGGTGCCAATGGTAGTCCATTTTCTAAAAATTACACGCGCCCGCTCACACAGACGATGCATCATACGCCGCCTGGAAGTGGCTATGGCTCCAAGCGTTAACCACCCCACAACAAGAACAGATACTGCGAGCCCCATCCACTAAGAACGGCACCTTGTCATGGTAGGTAAAGTGACAGGAACCACAGACGATATCGTAGCCCTTCTTCATACTGAAGACGTTCCAAAGCCCGTTCCCAGATATGTAGTGCGGGGCCACAGTAGATCGCGTCTGCATGTTCCCCTCCTTCAAATTTTACACGCACGGTACAGGCTACTCCATAAGCCTGATAGACCTCAGAATGTTGGAGTGAAAGGCGGCAACCAATTTCTCTTCGGGGTTATCCTTGCGGATGAAGTAAACCCACCCGTAGTCGTGGGGCTTCCAGGAATCTGCCTCAACTTCCTCGTCTGGCCTACCATCGAGAAACGTGACCTGCCACTTCATGCCCATTCTCCCTTCTCCAAAATTACACGCGGGCTAGGTGACATAGATACTCTATCGGTGTCCCCCCGCGCTTCGGTGTCCCCCCGCCTTTCTCACGTGTTTGTATCTGCATGATCGCACTATAGTACATAGGTAAAGTAGTTTAGATACGAAGCGCTCGCCCTGAACCGTGCCCATGCGAGGCCTAGATACGATGGCTCGCTTATGGCTCATCTTCCTCGACCACGGGCGGGATTGCCTCTGGCGTCTCCTTGGGCTTGGCCTTGCTGCCCCACAGCCCTAGGTACTCGCCTATCCGCTCTAGATAGCGCAATCTAACCTGGGGCGGCGTCTTTCCGTCCCTAACCCGCCTCCAAGCGAACCTAATCACCTGCTTGGGCGTGGGATCGGAGCTAGCCCCCTCGCCCATAGCCCTACG
>Ga0209991_10000207_pt1 | contig 26180 bp, 27 predicted proteins | sample ChitaG_FD_183167 | JGI IMG/M metagenome (GOLD analysis project Ga0209991, IMG submission 183167) | Deep subsurface microbial communities from South Pacific Ocean to uncover new lineages of life (NeLLi) - Chile_00310 metaG (SPAdes)... | ecosystem: Environmental > Aquatic > Marine > Oceanic >... | reverse complement strand
ATAATAGAGGGGCTTTATTCCCAACCTATCCCTGGCTAAGAATAGTCGCTTTTTGCTTATATCCCAGATGGCGAAGGCAAACATACCCTCAAGGTGTTTAACACAGCCAGTATCATGTTCTTCGTAGGCATGCACGATGACCTCGGTATCAGTATTGGTATAGAAGCGATGACCCTTCTGAAGCAAGCTTTCTTTCAGTTCCAGGTAGTTATATATTTCACCACCGAAGACTATCTGAATAGAACCGTCCTCGTTGTGGATAGGCTGCTTACCGGTAAGTAAATCAATAATCTTTAGCCTTTGATGACCTAATGAAACACGCTCATCTAAATAACAGCCTGATTCATCTGGACCCCTATGCTCAACCGCGGCCATCATTTCTCTAAGCAATTTCTCATCGTGCCAGTTAAAGCCAACAATACCACACATATCTACCTTCCAGGATAAAATACGGGGCCATTTTAGCATCGGTTGTATAAATTAGTTGGGAAAAAGCTTGTCCCCAGTTAATCTTTGTCTTTCCGAGAATTCTGCCCATTCTTGTAATTGTAATACAAAGCCCGTAGTTTGAAAAGACATTTGCCCCTTCCTTTGTCCAGCTCGCTTGTTAAATCTGTGAGCGATAACTACACGATGTTATTCTCCATACCGAGGTCAGCATCTTTTCACCCTGATTACTCCTCTATTGCTTTACCTTAGACGCATACTTTATAATGTCCATTAGAGGGTGACCTCACCTTTCTATCCCTTTTTGAGAAATACCAGGGTAGGGGAAAATAAAGGGCAAAGGATGTTATTATGAAGGCTTTAGTGCTAGCTGGGGGAAAAGGAACCCGGCTTACCGTGAAGATAGCACAGGACTTTCTTAGTGATTCTCCATTCCTTATGTTCCTCGGCGATAATCTCATTAAAGGTGGCATCATCCAATTCGTGGAGCAGTTTAATAGATGTTCCCCTGATGCCCTGATACTGCTCAAAGAGGTTAGTAACCCTCACAGTTTTGGGGTGGTAGAGCTAAATAGCCTGGGAGAAATAGTTCGCCTTGAGGAGAAACCGAAGGAGCCACGGAGTAACCTCGCCCTTGTTGGCATATATCTCTTCTCCCCCGCAGTGCATAGGGCAATAGCTGAAATTAAACCATCATGGCGGGGTGAACTGGAGATTACAGATGCCATTCAGAAGCTTCTCGCCATGGGGAAAACAGTTCAGAGTCACATTCTCGAAGACTGGTGGCTTGACACCGGAAAGAAAGATGACCTTCTAGAAGCCAACCGCGTCGTCCTTGACGATTTCTTAAGGCGGGATGTAAAAGGCAAGGTTGATTCGCAAAGCCAGATAGTAGGTAGGGTTGAAATTAGGCGGGGGGCAAAGGTAGAAAATAGCACCCTTCGAGGTCCCATATCTATCGCTGAGGGCTGCCAGATTAAAAACTCTTTTGTAGGTCCCTACACCAGCATCGGTAAAGGAACTATTGTAGACGCTTCACCTTTCATCAAGACCAATGTGCAAGGTACTGGATGAGTACAAGGTTAGCTGGGTTATAAATAAATGACGATCGAACAGAGGTATTTATTTTGGGGGTAAGATGCGGGCGATGGCGAAGCTCAATAAAGCCGTTTTCGTTGATCGTGACGACACCATAAATCGCGATGTGCATTATTGCAGTCGGCCAGAGGATTTTGAGTTACTGCTTACGGTAGGCACAGGGATAAGGTTGTTAAACCGAGAGGGATTCAAGGTAGTTGTGATCACGAACCAATCTGGCATTGCTCGTGGCTACTTCACGGAGGAAATGCTCGAGAGAATTCACCAGAAGATGGTTGACGAACTTGCCAAATATGGAGCTCAAGTTGATGCTATCTTTTACTGTCCTCACCATCCAGATGAGGGTTGCGAGTGCAGAAAGCCTAAGCCGAAACTCACGTACCAGGCTATCAAACAATTACACATTGACCCCCGACAATCTTTTATTATAGGTGATAGGCTGATGGATGTCGAATTAGCAAGAGCTATTGGCTGTAAATCCGTCATGATACCCAGTGAACCCGGAAAAGAGGAACTTAAAAACAGTAGCGTCTTTCCGGACTATATTGCCTCAGATTTTGAATCAGCAGCAAAATGGATAACTGAGCAATATGCAAAATCAGGTTCAAGGAGGTAAAAGATGATAATTTCACGCACACCGCTCAGGATAAGTTTTGCAGGTGGAGGAACAGATTTGAAAGCCTTTTATGAGGTTGAGCCGGGAGCAATAATAGGAACAACTATAAATAAGTACATATATATTGCTGTCAATCGTCCTCTCGATGAGGCGATAAAGGTTAGCTATTGGAAAACAGAGATAGTTGATTTCGTTGACGAAGTTGAGCACTCAATCGTGCGAGAAGCGCTAAAGTTAATGAGAATAACCAGTAAGGTGGAAGTAGTGTCTATACCTGATATTCCAGCAGGAACTGGGCTTGGTTCTTCTGGCAGCTTTACTGTAGGGCTGTTAAATGCCCTTTACGCTCATAAATCGGTATTCATTTCAAAGGAACAATTAGCTAAGGAAGCTTGTATTATTGAGATTGACTTGCTGGGCGCTCCCATCGGCAAACAAGATCAGTATCTGACTGCGTATGGTGGGTTGCAATTCATCCAGTTAAACCCTGATGATTCAGTTTTTGTCGAACCTATTCCCTGCTCTAATGGGGTGAAGAAGGCTCTAGAAAGTAACCTCATGCTATTCTATACTGGATGGGCTAGGGAGGCTGGTTCCATTTTAGCTAAACAACGAGCAAAGACTAAAGAGCCTGACAAATTCGAACTTCTTAAGAGGATAAAACAAATCGCCTTTGAGATGAAACGGCTCTTAATCGAGGGAGGAGATTTGAACAAATTTGGGGAATTTCTACATGAAGAATGGGTGAACAAAAAGAGGTTAGCAGAGGGGATAAGTAACCGAAGTATTGACGAATATTATGAAGGAGCTCTCGCCGCTGGGGCTATTGGGGGTAAGCTCTCAGGCGCTGGAGGAGGAGGATTTCTTTTGCTATATTGTGAGAAGGACAAACAGGAGAAGGTGAGAGAAGCTTTACATGGGCTCAAAGAGGTGAAATTCTCTTTTGAATCACAGGGTACCACCATTATAAGTGTTGGTTAAGGGGGTAAAATGGCATCTAGCCCTATTGTGGATTACCTTAATGAAGTGAAAGAATGTTTAGATTCCATCAGGGAAGGGGAGGTTCGGTCCATTGCTGAGGCAATTTTTGACGCTTATATTAAGGGCAAGAATATCTTTATTTTGGGAAACGGTGGTAGCGCCTCAACAGCTTCCCATTTTGCCTGCGACTTGAGCAAAGGTACCGCAAGGGAGGGAAAACCTCGTCTAAAGGCGGTTAGTCTTACCGACAATGTGGCATTGATGACAGCTATATCCAACGACATTGACTATGTTTCGGTGTTCAAGGAACAATTGACCACTTTTTTAAGCAAAGGGGATGTAGTTATCTGCATCAGCGCATCGGGCAATTCTCCAAATGTGCTTGAAGCTGCAAAATATGCAAGGTCAAGAGGGGCGCTTGTCATCGGCTTCATAGGCTTCGGCGGGGGGAAGTTAAAAGAACTGGTTGCTAAAGCAATTATTTTTTTAACCGAGGATTACGGTCAGGTTGAGGACGCTCATATGGTTCTGGTGCACCTCGTCTCAAGGGAAGTGGCTAGGAGAATAGAAAATGAGGCATAGTAGCAGCATGAAAGCCTTAGTGCTATCCGGCGGTAAAGGAACGCGCCTCCGACCCCTTACAAATACTACAACTAAGCAACTCCTTCCTGTGGCTAATAGACCTATCCTGTTCTATATTATGGATATGGTTAGAGAAGCGGGCATCGCCGATATCGGGCTTGTTGTCTCTTCGGAATGGGGTGACCAAGTAGAACAAGCTATTGGAGACGGCTCTAGGTGGGGGACAAAGGTTTCCTATATTGTTCAGCCTGAGCCAGCAGGTCTAGCTCACGCTGTAAAGATAGCCCGGCAATTTTTGGGAAATTCACCATTTCTCATGATTCTTGGCGATAATGTTTATAAATGTGACATAAAGGGCTTTGTGGCTCAATTTCAGGAGCAGAGTATTGATGCTCTGCTTCTAGTTAAAGAAGTAAATAATACCAATGATTTTGGGATAGTAGAGCTCAATGCTGAGGGGAAAGTGGTCAGAGTTCAGGAGAAGCCACAGAAGCCACGAAGTAATTTGGCACTCGCTGGGATTTACCTGTTTTCCTCGGCAATTCACAGGGCGATGGATTTCATTAAGCCCTCGCCGCGTGGTGAACTGGAAATAACCGATGCCATCCAGAAACTCCTAGAGATGGGCAAGGAGGTCAGAAGTCATATTTTAACCGGCTGGTGGCTCGACACGGGGAAGAAGGATGACCTACTAAGGGCAAACCGCGCTGTGCTCGACGAGTTCTTAAAACCAGACATACGAGGTAAAGTGGATTCTGGAAGCCAGGTTGTGGGTAAGGTGGAAATCATGAGAGGAGCAGTTATAGAAGATAGTACCATTCGTGGTCCGGTATCTATTGCTGAGAATTGCCGGGTGAAAAATTCCTTTATAGGTCCCTTTACCAGTATTGGAAAGGGAACAGTAATAGAAGCTTCCTCGGTTGAGCATTCGGTTATCCTAGAAAATTGTCGTATTTACTGCATTGAACGCCTCGCCGATAGCCTCCTGGGAAAAGGGGCTGAGCTTATGAAAGGAGAGGGACGAAGTAAAGCTATAAGACTCTTCATAGGCGACGATGCCAAGGTTGAGCTATAGAGGGAAGCTGGAGCATGGATAGAATAGTTGATGTAGTTATTATTGGCGCCGGAGTCATTGGCACTAGCATTGCCTACCATCTGGCAAAGATGGGTTGCCATAATGTGGCAATTTTAGAGAAAGACCACGTTGGTTCTGGCTCAACCAGTAAATGCGCTGGCGGTATAAGGCAGCAATTTTCCACCGAAATCAATATTCGACTCTCTATGGAAAGCGTTAGATTTTTCGAACGCTTTGAGGGGGAAACGGGTCATCCCGCTGACTTTCATCAACACGGTTATCTCATCTTAGCCACCACCGAGGAAGAACTGGAAGCATTTCGTCAGAGTGCAACTCAGCAACACAAACTAGGGCTTGAGGTTTATCTCCTTTCTCCTCAGGAAGCTAAGGGAATTGTCCCTCAACTAAACACGGAAGACATCTTAGGTGCAACCTACTCACCTACAGATGGGTATGCTGACCCTTATTCGGTAGTCCAAGGCTTCGCTTATGCTGCCAGAAGACTCGGTGTAAAATTATATGAGCAAACTGAGGTCATTGGCATCGAAGTAGTGCGACAACAGGTGCAAGGGGTGTTAACTAACAGGGGAAAATTTGAAACACGGGTGTTAGTTAATGCTGCCGGTGCCTATACCGGTAAGATTGGACAGATGATGGGAATAAATATTCCCATCCGCCCCTCAAGGCGGCATATCTTCGTCACTGCCCCTTTGGATGAAATCCCAAAGGAATCTCCTATGGTCGTTGACTTTCACAATGGGTTCTGGTTCAGGAGGGAGGGCCCCGGGTTAATCTTTGGTATGCGCAATCCAGATGAGCCAGAAGGCTTCGATACTTCTGTAGACTGGGGGTTTCTGCCAATCATAGCTGAGGCAGCATCTCACCGTTTGCCCTTCCTTGGAGACACTGGTGTTATGAGAGGACAAGCGGGGCTTCATGACGATACACCAGATGCAAATGCAATAATTGGGGAAGTTCCTGAGGTGCCGGGATTATATCTCGCTTGCGGTTTCAGCGGACATGGATTTATGCATTCGCCAGCGGTTGGAAGACTCATGGCTGAGCTTATTCTGAAGGGGAAACCTTCCTTAAATATTTCTCCGTTGGCGTTTGAGAGATTTAAAAGCCCCTATTTTCAAAAAGAAGGGATTTTTATTTAGTAAGGATAGTGATATAAGGAGGGAAGAATGGGCAAGAAGGTTTTAGTAACTGGCGGGTGTGGATATATAGGCAGTGTTCTGGTGCCCATGCTACTTGAGCGTGGCTATGAGGTGCGCGTCTTTGATAAGCTTTACTTCGGCGAGGAATCCTTGAGAGGCGTGCGGGACAAAATAGAACTTATCCCTGGCGATGTCAGAAGCTTTGACCCTGTAACCTTAGAGGGCGTCAGTGGGGTTATCCACTTGGGTGCTCTAAGCAATGACCCCACGGCTGAGTTTGACCCCCAGGCAAATTACTCTATCAATTTTGATGGCACTGTTGCATTAGCTACTGCTTGCAAGGAGAGAGGTGTCCAGCGCTTTACTTTTGCCTCTGGGTGTGCCGTCTATGGATTCTTTGTTGATGAAATAGCAAATGAAGACACTCCCACTTACCCACAAAGCGATTATGCTAAATCTAAATTAGACGCAGAGCTGGCACTACAAAAGATGGCAGGTAAGGACTTTTGTCCCGTTATTTTGCGTCAAGGAACTATCTTTGGGCTCTCGCCTAGAATGCGTTGGGATTTAGTTGTAAATGCTTTTGTCATGCATGTCTTCAAGGGTGGTCGACTTGATGTCTGGTTTGGTGGGGAGGCGTGGCGTCCGGTGGTTCACATTAAAGATGTAGCTGAAGCACACATTCGCTGCCTCGAGGCAGATGCTGACAAGGTAAGAGGTGAGGTTTTTCACATAGTGTGTAAGAATTACCGTATTCTGGAGCTAGCGCACCGGGTACGAAGAGCACTAGCAGAGATGGGAATCAAGGTAGAGGTGGATGCAAACTATGACGAAGTGGACAATAGAAGCTATCAGGTATCTAATCAGAAGTTATCACAGGTTCTTGGCTTTACCCCAAAGAGGTCAGTGGAGGAGGGCGTGAAGGAGATTGTAGAAGTGCTACAGCGTGGGCAGTATCGCGACTTTGACCACCCTGTTTACTACAATTTGCCTTGGATGAAACTCCTTGTCGATGTTGAAGAGAGACTGAAAAAGACAGGCAAGGTGCTTTAAGGAGGTTAGAGCAGTGAGAGTAATGGTCATCGGAGCCAATGGTCAATTAGGGAGTGACCTTTGTAAGGAGCTTAATGCTTTTGATTTGGTGCCCTTGCTCCACTCCAATATTGAAATCACCGATATGGATTCAATTAAGGCAGCGTTTGAAAAACACCAGCCAGATGTAGTGATTAATACCGCTGCCTACCACAGGACTGATGAATGTGAGACCAATCCCGACAGGAGCTTCTTGGTGAACGCATTGGGCACACGAAATGTCGCAATCGTGGCACAAGAACATGGTTCAAAGATAGTTTATATCAGTACTGATTATATTTTCGGTGGAGAGAGGGAAAGGCGAAACACACCCTATACAGAATTTGATGTTCCTGTCCCTCTTAATGTCTATGGGTGGTCTAAACTTGCCGGTGAAGATTACGTCAAGCATTTATGTTCACGGCACTTTATTATTAGGAGTTCAGGGTTATTTGGAATTCGTGGCAGTAGTGTAAAGGGTGGCAACTTTGTGGAAACCATGCTGAGGCTTGCTCAGGAGCGGGATGAACTAAGGGTGGTGAACGACCAAGTTTTTTCACCAACCTATACCAAAGATCTGGCGAAAAAGATGACTCAACTCATTGATACAGAGTATTACGGCATATTTCACATTACTAACCGGGGGGCTTGCTCTTGGTATGAGTTCACCAAGGAGATATTGAGGCTGGCAGGCTTGAAAATCCCTGTCACTCCCATAACTTCAGACCAGTATCTCCAGAAAGCAAAAAGGCCACGATTCTCAGTGCTTGATAATTATCACCTTAGGCTTCTAGGGATGGATGATATGAGACCGTGGCAAGAAGCAGTTAAAGATTATATGAGAGAAAAGGGACATATTTAGAAATGGAGGCACAAATGCTAGAAGTGAAGGAACGCAGTGACCTGCCAGGAGTCAAGGTTTATACCCTAAGGCTTTTCCCTGACGAAAGGGGCTTCTTCTCTGAAGCCTTAAGAAGGGACTGGAAGGAATTTATGGGAGAGGATGAGATAGTCCAGGCTAATCTATCTTATAGTTACCCCGGGATAATAAGGGCCTGGCACCGGCACTTAAGGGGGCAGGTCGATTTTCTTCTAGTGCTTCAAGGCGCGATGAAGATCTGCGCTTACGATGATAGAGATAGCCCTACGAAGGGAAAGCTGGTAGAGATAGTCTCAAGCTCCCAAAACCTTCAAGTAGTGAGAATTCCCGGCATCTACTGGCATGGCGCAAAGACCATATCCAATGAGCCTTCCTTGCTAGTTTACTTCACCACCAGGCTTTACGATTACCAAAACCCTGATGAAGAGCGCCGTCCCTGGAACGACCCAATGATAATAGACCCAAAAACAGGCGAGGTTTTTGATTGGAATAGACTACCGCATAAGTAAAGGTTTAACAAGTGCCTGACAGTAAGAAGAGGAAATTTTATTATAGAAATATGGAGGTAGTCTAGTGAGAATCTCTGTAATAGGCTCCGGTCGTGTCGGTCTGGTAATCTCTGCTTGCTTTGCTAAACCGGGAAACAAGGTTACTATCGTTGATACCGATGAAGAAAAATAAAATTGGCAGAAATTTATTTTCAATGTCTTCGAACTTCATCTATCTCCTTTTGACGGAAGAATAGATATGTACCTTTGGAAAACACATTTATATACAGAGGTCTTGTTAGATGCCAGATTATTCGTTTCAGCCCATTCCAATTTGTGGCATAACGCCATTGTAGAAACATAGGTATTTTTACTTGCTCTAAGCCGGCTATATCTGCCATCCTTATAATTGAGGAGTGGTTAAAACAGTTTATATGCTCAAGAGGATGAACTAGATTAAGGGAATTTCGGAAACCTTTGGCTGCCATCCAATCTCCAATTCTTAATCTCCTTTTAATGTCTCCACCATTAGGGACGCTGATTTTTATTAGTCCATTAGGTTTCAATGCTGCTTTAAGATGACACAGAGTTTCGAGAGGTTCTGGAAGATGCTCGAACATTTGCTCGGTGTTTATCAGATCAAAACGGTGGTTAGGAATCTCATCCCATTCAATCACTGTTATTCCTTGTGATTGAGCATATTCAATTCGGTATTTTGACAATTCAGTCCCATAACACTCGCAACCAAATGCTTTTGCCATATAACACCACTTTCCCCAACCCATCCCAAAATCCAAGAATTTGAGTTTGACTGGCGCCATATTAAAGAATGCAATCATCGTCATTACCTCCTGGGCATAGTACGGCAGGTTAAAGCGAAAATCTGTCTTCAGATGCGATTCAAAGGCTTTTTGCGGGTCAATCCATTCATCATATAGTTTATTCATTAAGAAATCATCTGGAATTTCCTTTTGAAAAATTGTTCCACAATCAATACATTCCTCAACGATGAAGGTGGCTCCGTTTAAATACTCAAACTCGATCTTTTCTTGATAATATGATGCCAAGAATTCTCTGATTGGTGATTGGAGAAAACGGCAAGAATATATTGTCCTGGTATTAATCTTTTTACATGCGGGACAATGCTCGCGTCTTTTAAAATAACTTTTGCTCATTTCTCTCTAGCTCCTCAAAATAACGTGGACTAACAATAATTGCTCCGAAATTCCTTAGCTTCTAGGATAATTCCCTTTGGCAATATAAGTCAAGGGATTGGCGACTAATTGACATCATCGCTAAGGCTTTGATAGCATAGCTAAAAGACCGCTGAAAAACGTAGTTTTTCAGCGGAGAATAAAACCTGGGGTGGCGGAGGCTGGGTTTGCTGAAAAAGCTCCGAGACTTTTTCAGCAGTCTAATTATAAGCCCATTGCCGTGGAAACGATGGAAGGATATGGAGAGCAAAGGAGAGAGAATATGACATTGCTTAAGATTTACCAGAAAAGAATATGAATGAATATAGCTTATTTGCCGGGCGCGTTGGACTCGTTGGCATCACAAGCACCATCATCACCCTCCGTGGACTTATCTTAATTCCAATCCTAGCCAAAACATTAGGCGCCGAAGGATATGGAATATGGTCACAAATCCTGGTTACCATCTCCTTGCTGGCACCGCCTTGCACATTGGGACTGGGTTACGCAATCGTCCGATTTTTGGCTGCAGAAAAAGATAAGGAAAAGGTTGGTAAAGGCGTCTCTTCTATTCTGGCAACAACATCATTAATTGCCCTTGCCGCATCTGGCTTAATATTTGTTCTTTCTAAACCGCTGGCTATAGCCGTATTTGGTGGTGTTGATGCCGCTTTTTACATCAGGATTTCAGTGTTGTTGATCTTTTTAGCCGCGGTTGACCAGATAATGATTAAGTATTTCGCTGGATTTCGACAGATTAAGAAATACTCAGCTTTTCTGATTTCGCAGACGATTGGTGAGATTGCATTAATCGCTTATCTTGTATTATCAGGTTTCGGATTGTTTGGCGCAATCATCTCACTTTTGATTGTCAGAGCAGTTACCTCGGTTATTGGATTCCTATGGATTAAGTCTGATATTAACATTTCCAAACCAAGTTTTTCTGTTATTAAGGTTTATTTTCCATTCACTTTACCGACAATTCTTACCGGGTTATCTTACTGGCTCATCAACCTTGGTGACAGGTATGTGATTGGATATTTTATGGGGGCTAGTGCCGTAGGGATTTACTCTGCATCTTATAATTTGGGGGCGGTGCTATTATTTTTCTATGCTCTCTTGGGAGGCACTCTTCTCCCGGCAATAGTAAACAGTTACGAAAATAATAGAATTCAGGAAGTTAAGACTTATCTTAAGTATTCCCTCAAGCTTTTGCTGATATTCTTAATTCCATCCTTCTTTGGACTTTCGCTTCTCTCTAAATCTCTACTAGTGACATTGGCAACATTAGAGTTTGCTGAGGCTTATATGGTTGTTTCAATTGTAGCACTAGCTACTGTTTTATATTGTTGTAGTTTTATCAATACCAGTGTTCTAGAACTCTTTAAAGAAACAAAGAAGGTGGGCATAATATCTGGCACATCAGCATTGATTAATTTGATAATGAACATAGTTTTGGTTCCTAGAATTGGAATTTTAGGTGCTGCCATCGCCACTCTGGTCACATTTGCGATTCATTTATTTGTAGTTAGCAAGCTTAGTTTTAAGAGGTTATCCTATGAGATTGATTTAAAATTCATTTCTAAGTGTATAATTGCCTCTGTTCCAATGGGTTTTGTTGTTTGGAAGATGAATCCTTTTGGAGCAGTTAATATCTTGATTTCGATGGGAGTTGCCATGGTAATATACTTTGGGGCTATGGTGCTTTTGAAGGCATTTACCAGAGAAGAAGTTAGGTTTTTGAGGGGACTTTTTAAGATTTAATCCATAACCAAGGAGGAAAGAATGAATTATCCCAGGGTCTCCATCATCATCCTAAACTGGAAAGGGCTTGAGGATGTAAGATATAATAATGCTGTGTATTTGAAGTTTTATTGGAAGGAGAGATAAAGATGGTAAAGGTTAAAGATTTGACCATTGATGACTTAGAGTACTTGATAGAGCAGAAAGTCTTAGAGATACTTGGAGACCCTGATTCTGGGCTACTCAGGCTTCTCATTCAGGTATTTCAAAAACTTCTTCTCTTCCAAGGGAGCAGACCAGAAACAGCTCTTTTGGGAGTACACCTCAGGACATCAAAACCGAGCTTAGCTAATGCTACATAACCTAACAAGCCATTCAATCTGGCATGCAAGAGGAGATATTCTCTAGCTGTTTGGAACATCTCAGGGACGCTTATGGCACCGGTATAGCGTATGCACTCTTGGTCAGTAAGGAAGAAGCTGTCATCGCATAAACCTTCATCTTGTGCTTGTTTCCAAAGTGCTGTGCCCGGATAAAGCCTCAGGGGATTAGTAGATAGATAATCAGGCCTGGTCTTCTTTATTAGATTTTTTGTTTCCTCAATGGTGGCTCTAGTTTCCCCTGGCGCACCAATTATCACCCCAAAGCACGCCTTTATACCCGCTTTTTTACACCAGGCAAAGGCATTTACTACATCTTCAATTTTTTGTTTTTTGTTGAGATTTTTAAGAATAGTAGGTGAACCCGACTCAACTCCGAAGTATAAACTTCGGCAGCCAGCTTCTCTCATTAGCTCCAGCATTTCCAGGGAAACACAATCTGTCCTGGTCCCCGCCCTCCATTCAATACGCAGCCCCCGGTTTAATATCCCCTGGCAAAATTCCTTGGTTCGTGCCTTATTTAAGGTGAAGATGCTATCTAAGATCCCGACTATCTCATACCCATACTGTGATACCAGCCATTCAATCTCGTCAAGAACATTACTAATAGAGCGAGGTCGCCAGTTTCCCCATACTGAGTGAGAAGAACAGAAACTGCAGGAAAAGGGACACCCTCTAGAGGTCATAATGGGGGCTAGTGGCTTTCCTTTCCAAGGACCACCCACATTCTTGTACTTTTTCAAATCAAGATCGTCATAATTAGGAAAGGGCAAGGCATCTAAATCTCTGATTTTCTCCCTTTCTTCAGTTACCACTATTTCGCCATCTTGGCGATAGACAATTCCTCTGACCTTACGCAAATCATCAGCATTGCTGAGAGCTTGAAAGAGTTCCACTATCGTTGTCTCGCCCTCACCCCGGCAAATTATATCCACAGCCGGATAGTTCTCCATTATTTGTTGGTACATTACCGTGGCATGTACTCCACCTAAAATTGTTTTGACCCGTGGGTTAATCTCTTTGGCGATAGTTACTGTTTTCAGAGCATTGCCCCGGGTCTCGGTAACAGTGGTAATTGCCACGATTTCTGGAGATTCGGCGTGAATAATTTCCCTAACGCTCCCAAACTTCAAATCACTCATATCCACAACCTTTACCTCTTTGAAACCTTCTTGGAGCAGGCAAGCTTTGAGATAGCCCAGACCAACGGGATGAACAATGCTCAGCCCCATATCCCTTTCCCCCTTTGGACTTAGCAACAAAGTTTTCATTTCAATCCTTCCTTGGTGGAATCAATTTATGAAAGCGTTTCACACCTTAGTTAGTTAAAATAACATCTAGGGTATTTACTCGCCAAAGTTGATCAACTTAGTAATAAATGTAATATGATAACCTTCCTATGTCAAGCCCAGCCCACTTGACATTGGGAGCGGCAAAAGTTTAGCATGAGCCAAGTAGTATTCTAAAAACAAACTACCTACCAAGAGGTTATTTATTAAGGGAGGGGGAAAGGATGGCATCCATTGGCATTTCATCAATGAAAAATGTCTTAATTGTAGGCTATTTCTGGCCATATCGTAAGGGGGCCAAAGGTGTAATAGGGTTAGCCAAGTATCTTCCTGAATTTGGGTGGCAGACCATCATTCTTACGGCTCCGCTATACGAAAAACCAGAACCGCAGTTTAGAGTTATAGAAACGCCTTATCGTGATGTCTTAAGCTTTTGGAAAAAGTTACTTGGAATAAATCTAGATCGGGATTTTAAAGAACAAGTGAAGAAACGATTTGGCGTTGCCTCTAAAAAGTCGTCTTTAATAGATTTTATGCTTACTCGCTGTGGGGAGATTATCGATTACCCAGACATAGAAAGGGGCTGGAAACCGTTTGCGATTAAGGTAGGTAGTGAGCTTTTGCAGAAGGAGAATATAGATGGGGTGATTAGCATTTATCCGATAACAAGCCATCTTATTGCCAAGGAGCTGAAAATCAGATATAAAATCCCATGGCTTGTCGTTCTTCCTGACCTCTGGTCACAGAATCACGATTACAGGTATAGTCCTTTGAGAAGGGCGTTAGATAGAAGACTAGAGCTTAAAACCTTAGCTAATGCAGATGCTCTGGTTGCCATTTCCGAGCCCTGGGCAGAAAAGCTGAGAACATTGCACCAAGGAAAACCAGTTTACACGATTACCCTTGGATTTGACCCGGCATTGGTGAACACGCCGCCAGCTAATCTAACAACTAAATTTACCATTACTTACACAGGCTATATTTACACAGGAAAACAGGACCCTTCAAAGCTTTTCGCTGCGCTACGAGACTTAATCGCCAATGGCACTATGAATCCAGACGAGATTAAAGTCAGATTTTACGGCACCAAGTACGGTTGGTTGGAGAAGCAAATCGAGCAATATGGGCTAGCAAACATCGTCAAGCAATGTGGGATAGTGTCTCACCAACTTTCATTGCAAAGGCAAAGAGAGTCGCAACTACTGCTTCTTTTAGACTGGGATGATAAAAAAGAAAGAGGAGTTCATACGGGCAAGATTTTTGAATACTTGGGGGCAAGGAGACCCATACTGGCAACAGGAGGCTCAGAAGTTAATGTGGTTGCAGAACTATTACATGAAACTAAGGCTGGTATACATGCTACGACTGTAGAAGACATTAAGAATATGCTTAGAGAGCTATATCAGGAATATAAGTTGAAAGGCGAGGTTGCTTATAGTGGGGAGGAATCAAAGATGAATAAATACAGCCATCGAGAAATGGCAAGAAAATTTTCGGAGATTCTCGACCATCTGATAGCGAGGTGATCAGTATGCCAAAGAGTTCGCCTAGACCCAATTCTGAAGCCTATTTATCGCTTTATTAAACGGAGTGGTAAGAAGTAATGGGTAATGAGCATCTATCAACTCTGAACATAAGGATAAATAGAATGGCAAACAATGGTGATGCTAGCATGATGCTTTTGGAGGGGTAACCGTGGATAAATTAATCAGGGTTATGAGTAATGACTCTGTCTTGATTGATATCCGGGGATTCTTTAACAGGGAGACAGCCGAGGGACAAGGATTCCAGTCTAACACATTATAGATAGGTAAAGTCCCCAATCCCAGCAAAGACTGAAAGGAAAAAACAATCTTCATGAGGATAGATTATGAAAACAGCACTAATTACTGGAGTAACCGGTCAAGATGGCTCATACCTAGCCGAGTTTTTGATTGAAAAGGGCTATAAGGTGTACGGACTGGTGAGGAGAAGCAGCTCTTTTAATACCACTCAGCTTAGCCGCACTGCTATTAGCATTGATAAAAGATTTGGGAATATCGGGCTTGAAAGGGATTTAAGATGAGCAAACCCAAAATAGGTATTGTCGGCTTAGGATATGTTGGCTTACCTTTTCTGGCTGCCTTGGTAAATGTTGGCTATAAGGTTGTGGGGCTCGATATAAATCGAGAGAAACTAAGGCATCTTCAGCAAAACTATGAAGCGGATATTTATGAGCCCGGTCTAAACGAGACTTTAAAGTGGCACAAGAATGAGATCGAATTTGCCGACAGTTATGAGTACCTGATGGAGAATTGTGAGGCTGTCTTTATTACCGTAAGCACCCCTATTAAAGAAGCTAACATTCCTAGTATTGAGAATATAAATAGTGTTGAAGCTGCTATTGCTGGTCACCTTCGCAGGGGTCAACTAATAGTATTAAAATCAACAGTAGTACCAGGCACAACAAGGGAATTAGCTCTAAAGCTGCAGCAAATTTCAGGTCTTCAGGCTGGTACTGATTTTTATGTTGCCTTTTGCCCAGAAAGAACGATAGAAGGAGCAAGCCTCCATGGATTATACACCCTTCCAAAAATTGTTGGTGGGATTAATGAGAAAAGCACCGATGAAGCGGCAACCATAATTGGAAGCCTTGGTGCCAGAATAATAAAGGTCTCCTGTCCAGAAGTTGCTGAGTTAACCAAGCTTATAGATAACTGTTATAGATTAACAAATATTGTCTTTGCTAATGAGATAGGTAATATCTGTGAAAAAATAGGCCTTGATATCGAAGAGCTTAGATACGCAAGCAACACAGCTTATGAGCGTACTAATCTATTTCAAGCTGGCTTGGGAGCTGGGGGTTCTTGCTTATCTAAAGACCCAGAGATATTAGCCTATTTTGCTAAGATGAAGGAAGTAGATGTAAAAATTATTAACTTCTCTATAATCCGGAACAGAGAATCGACTTTAAGACCAGCAATACTTGTATCGCGATTTGTTAAAGCTAATAAAATTAAAAAGCCAAAGTTTTCCCTTTCGGGATTAGCTTTTAAAGGTTTCCCTGAGACTGATGATATCAGAGACTCTCCAACAGTAGAGATATACCATGCTTTGAAAGAAGAATTCCCTGATGCAGAATTTTCCTTTTATGACCCCGTTATTAAACGCTTCATGGATAAACCAGTTACCGAAACTTTAGCAAAATGCTTAGATGGTTCACATGTAGTTATGTTTTTGACCAATCATCGATCGTTAATGAACATCGATTTAGAAAGTATATTAATGGGCACAGCAAGGCCTCTCTTGATTATTGATTGCTGGCATAACCTAAAACAACCTGTGGATATAAAAGCAAAAGATGTAGAGATTTTTCGCATAGGAGATGGTAGTTTATGAAGGTTCTCATAGCCGGAGGAGCTGGATTCATCGGCCTCCATCTTGCCAAATATTTGGCTGAGAAAAGGGATGACGTCACAATTTGTGATAACTTGTTCAGAGGAGAAATGGATAGCGAGCTTACGGATTTGATTAAGTCCGAGAATGTGGAGTTTGTCAATGCTGACCTCACAGATGGAAAGGAATTTGAAAAAATAGAGCCAGACTTTGACTTGGTATATCATCTTGCCGCGATTAATGGGACTAATTTCTTTTATGATATACCTCATGTAGTTTTAAGAGTTAATGTTCTTACCTTACTTAATACTTTAGATTGGCTTACTAGGAAGAATTGCCAAAAACTAATCTGGACATCGTCTTCAGAAGTATATGCAGGAGCAATAGCCTTGAATAAAGTTCCTGTACCTACCCCAGAGGATATACCACTTGTGATAGAAGATGTCTTTAATCCTCGCTTTTCCTACGCTGCGAGTAAAATAGTTGGAGAGTCCCTTTGTTTAAATTATGCTAAATCCTGTGGCTTAAACGTAAGTATAGTGAGGCCACATAATATTTATGGTCCTCGGATGGGCTATGAACATGTTATTCCTCAGTTTATAACGCGAATAATCAGACGTGAAGATCCATTTAGAATATATGGGGGTAGTCAATCACGAGCATTTTGTTTTATTGAGGATCTCGTTCGAGGGTTAGCTTCAATTGGGGAATCGCCAAAGACCAATAATGAGATAGTAAATATAGGCAATGATAAAGAAGAAATTACAATAATAAACTTAACGGGGAAAATGTTTGATTTATTCCATTTCCATCCTGAATTGGAAATTTTACCTCCACCTAAAGGCAGCGTTAATAGGAGATGTCCTGATATTACGAAGGCAAGAGAGTTATTAGGATACGAGCCACAAATTGATTTAAATACAGGTTTACAAAGGACGTATGATTGGTATCTTAAATGCCAGGAAGGATAGAATTATGAAAGTGATTAAAGACAAAGGGGAAATTATAGCTATCATTTACCGGAATGAGGATTGGGTAGAGGGATTAAATTTTTTTACTCCGGATGACCTAAATATTCAGGTAGGCTCATGGTATTATCAGAAAGGGAAAAGGATATCTCCTCATATCCATATAGTTAACCCGCGACAGGTTGACCGCACCCATGAGGTAACTTATGTTAAACAGGGAAAATTGAAAGTTCTACTATATGACGAAGATAAAGAATTCATCGAGCAGTTTGTCCTAAATGAAGGAGATCTGGCAGTGTATGCCTATGGAGGACATGGTTACGAAATATTAGAAAATCATACCCAAGTAATAGAAGTTAAGAACGGTCCTTTTAGCGATATTAGCCCAGATAAGGAGAAATTTGAGGGGTAAGAAGTGAAATTACACCTAGGCTGCGGTAACAGGTATATTCCCGGATTCATTCATATTGACATAGCGGATTATCCTCACATTGACTACAAAAGAGATATCTCAGACTTGTCAATATTCCAAGTGGCCCCCCCTCGTCTGTTGTACATTTGAGGATTGATAATAATTCTGTTTTTGGAGGGATTAAAGAAGATTTAGTAAATCAGGCTAAGTTTAATGAAACTCAGATATCAATACCAATCCACGACGCATTGACTGATGAACAAGTAGATTGTATCATACATGCAATAAGAAAGGGATGGTGATTAGATATACCATTCCAAAATAGGTTTTTGAGGGTATAAGCATGCTTGAAACTGTCGATTTCAGGCCAGGGATGAAACAGGATATACCTCAATTTGTTAGCTTAATGAACTCCCAATATTCTCGAAAAAAGGGGGAAACCTATTTTCTTTGGCAGTATTTTAACTCATATTATCCGGCGGTGCTGATGTGTGCGACCGCGAATGACAAGATAATAGGAATGTTCGGATTACAGAAAAAAAAGTTAAACAACAGAGCCAATGTTGGACAGGCATTAGATATTCTGGTAGCACCCGAATGGCGGGGAAAAGGTATATTTAAAGAACTGGGGGGGAAAGCTATCCATTATTTTCAGGATGTTGATTTGCTTTGCGTGTTCGCTAATTTGGGTGGCAAAAAAGCGTCTGAAAAATCCCTTGGGTGGAAGACTCTAGATAAAATAAATTCCATGTGGATACACCCCGAAGATATAAAGAACGTATCAGGCAGTACATTGGAATCAGTGCCAAAACTAGAGAAGACCTTTTGTAGGTTTGAGTATAGTCCTGAAATTCGCAATTGGCGATATAACCAACATCCAGACTATAAATACTATACGATTTCGCAGACGTCCGGCGAGTTCGCTGTGACAAAGATATTTACCGATCCTGACACTAGCCAAAGCTTTGGCGATATCGTCGATTTTGAATGTGATCTGAATGATAAAGTAATTCTAAAGGAGTTATTTTTGAGGGCCAGCTTGCACTTGAGAGAACGAGGCGTCGTAGCCGTTACCACTTGGGCATTACCTCATACACCGCTACGTGAAGTATTGGAATCTATTGGTTTTACCGAACTGCAAAAAGAACGATATTTTTGTGTAAAGGTCTTGAATCCCCAATATGAATATCTGTCTAACATCTCATCCTGGCATCTCGTCGAAGCAGATGCGGAAATTTATTAGTTATGGAGCACCTTAATTGAGCGTACTGCTACCGGGGGACACGGGTTCGTAGGTCAAGCTTTAGCTGAAACACTGAGACATAGAGGGCTAACCAGAACCAAGGAATATTGATAAGCCTTAATGTGGAGGCAGAGAAGACATGAGAAGAATAAACCAGATGGAACCTTGGATAGCTGAAGAAGAAAAAAGAGCTATGATGCACTATCTTGACTCCGGTGGGTGGCTCACTGAATTTAAGAAGACAAGAGAATTTGAGCGGATGATAGCCGACTATACAGGTAGTAAATATGCCTGTGTAGTTAATAACGGCACAGTTAGCCTAATTATCACTCTAATGGCTTTAGGAATTGGGAATGGTGATGAAGTCATTGTGCCGGATTATACTATGATAGCTTCAGCTAATGCTATTGTTCTTGTTAGTGCTAAGCCTATTCTAGTTGATATAGATTCAGCAAATTTATGTCTTGATTTAGATTTAGCCGAAAAAGCCATCACACCTAAAACTAAAGCCATTATGTATGTCAGCATTAATGGTCGTTTCCATGATATGGAAAAAGTTATAGCCTTAGTCCGCAAATATAATCTATATCTCATCGAGGATGCTGCCCAATCTCTAGGCTCAAGATGTAACGGAAAGCACTTGGGAACATTTGGAGAAATTGGAAATTTTTCTTTTAGTTCCCCCAAAATCATTACTACAGGTCAGGGAGGCGCTTTAGTTACTGATAACGAAGAGTTTTTTAAAAGGATTTCAATGATAAAAGACTTTGGCAGACCTAAAAGTGGTGTGGATTTTTACCAGATTATGGGACTTAATTCTAAATTTACAGACCTTCAAGCAGTAATAGGGATTGAACAGATGAAGAAATTGGACTGGAGAGTGGAAAGGAAAAAGAAGATGTATGGGCTTTATAGGAGTTTATTAGATGGTATAGAAGGAATAGAATTGATAGATACTAATTTAGAGGATACATCGCCATGGTTTATCGATATTTTCATTTCAGGAGGGCAAAAAGAGAGAGAGAAGTTGGCATTGTTCTTAGATGAAAGAGGGATTGGAACAAGACCTTTTTATCCAGCAATTCACACACAACCACCTTACTCCCATGTTAATGGCAATTTCAAAAACTCAGAATATGTCTCCCAGACGGGGTTATGGCTCCCCTCTTCGTCATTTTTGACCGATAAGGATGTAGAGGGCATCTGCCAGTATATCCGGGACTTCTTCGATAGATAAATGTGGAGGCAGTGAAACCTTGAAGCTTCATATATGTTGTGGTGAAGTATATTTGAGGGGATGGCAGCTCTGAACATAAGGATAAATAGAATGGTAAACAAAGCCCCTCAATTTATAAGCATTAACGAGAATAAAGGCACTCCAAGCAACCCACTGGTTAGTATTATTACCCCAGTTCTCAACGGCATTAAGTATCTGGAAATATGTATTCAAAGTGTTTTGAATCAGAGCTATCCTCATATTGAGCATATTTTTGTTGATGGCGGTTCATCCGATGGCACTGTAGACATGTTAGCCAGCTACAGAGCCAAGTATCCTGACCGAATAAGGTTTATCTCAGAACCGGACAAAGGCATGGGGGAGGCATTCAATAAGGGCTTAAGAATGGCAAAGGGGGGAATCTTGGGGGGTTTAGACTCAGACGATATGTCCGAGCCGGATGCCATTCAGACGGTAGTCGAATTCTTCAGAGCAAATCCAGATGCCTATTTTGTATTTGGTGATTGTAATTATATTAATGAAAACGGTAAGATAATTGGAAAGTATCTAACCAAGGAGTTTAATTTAAAAGAAATAATTAACGACTTAAATCCCATACCTAGTCCCTCAGCATTTTATAAGCGAGAGGTTATTGAGAAAGTAGGCTTTATGGACACCACTCTACACGCTTATGACCTTGATTATTGGATAAGGGTAGGGAAGGTGTTTCAAATACACCGGATTGAGAAAGTGCTTTCTAACTTTAGAATACATAAAGGTAGTTTCACTGTTTCAAAAGGAACAGGCAAAATATATGCCATAGAAGGTTTTACTGTTAGCCGGCGGTATGGAGGAAGTATTTTTTCTCCCCGCGGTAGAATGTATATTATATTTTTAATAATTCGCCCGTTACTACCAGTTCTGGTTCGTATTTATTACCTTATAAAGTATAAGACTAAAATATAAGAATAGGTATAAAGCAAAGTGGTAAGAAATGAATAATTGGGCAATAAAGCAGCCGCATTCGTTGTTCATCACCTATAATGGTGCCCTGGAGCCTTTGATTCAGTCTCAGGGGATTCCATATTTGAGGGGATTGGCGGAGAAGGGGATAAAGGTTAGCCTGCTATCCTATGAGAAGAGGGAATACCGGAGGCAGAAACAGGAGATAACCAGATTAGAGGCAGAGCTTTCCCGATATGGCATGAAATGGTATCGGCTTCCCTATCTGGCAGCATCACCGGTGGCGGCTATAGTCAGCATAGTATGGGGTATCTTCTATTCATTCTACCTGGTTTTGACGAGGAGAATAGGGATTGTCCATGCCCGAGGTTATTACCCGGCGACAATGGGTTTTGTGTTAAAGCTGATATTAAGGGTCAGGTTTATTTTTGATATGCGGGGATTTCTGGCTGATGAGTATGTCGATGGAAATATAATCAGGGAAAATGGCATTATTTTCAAGCTGATGAAGATGATGGAGAAAAGGCTCATCCTCTCTGCTGACGAGGTCGTAGTCCTGACCGAGAAGGCAGCGGAGATTGTTAGAGACCTCCCTTATGTAAGGGGCAGGAAGTTGAGCATCACTGTGATTCCCTGCTGCGCTGACCTGAATAAATTCAGGTTGATTCCTGCTGAACGCAGGGGCGAGTTATTAAAGGAATACAGGCTGGAAGACAGGTTTATACTTCTTTATGCTGGCTCTATAGGCACTTGGTATAAGTTGGGTGAGATGATTGATTTTTTTTTGGCACTTAAACAAAGGGTTCCCAAGGCACACTTCCTGCTCCTGTCAAATAGTGAACATAACCAAATCTTTGAGGCAATGGCCGGCAGGCACGTGAACCAGGAAGACTTCACTATTATGAAGGTGCCCCTAGACAAGGTTGCTGACTTTACTTCCATAGCCCATAGCGGGGTCTGCCTGATAAAACCTACCTTCTCCAAGAAAGCCTCTTCACCAACCAAGGTGGCTGAGTGTCTTGCCTGTGGGCGACCAATAGTTATCAACTCTGGGATTGGCGACAGCGAGCAGATTATAGACGGAAACAGGGTGGGGGTCGTGCTCAACAGCTTTGACCAGAAGGCTTATAATAGGGCAATAGGTGAGCTATTAGAGCTTATCGGGGAAGGAGATAAGCTATCCAAGCGCTGCCGGGAAACAGCCAAGAATAGTTTCTCCCTGAATTATGGAGTGGGGAAGTATTGGGAGGTGTATGGTCGCCTCCTCCGCAGTCTTTAAGAGATGTTGAATACGGCTAGAAACCTAGGGGCATTAACCCGGAGGGAGTATTTTTCCTCAGCGATGGCTCTACCATTTTCCCCCATCTTCTGTCTCAACTCAGGGTTCTCTATCAAAAGTGAAAGCTTTTCTATCCATTCCTCCTCGTTCCTGGCTAGGAAGCCATTAAATCCATCCTGTATAATCTCAGTATTAACCCCTACTGGTGAAGCAACGCAGGGGATGCCACAGGCCATATACTGGAGCAATTTATAGCCACCTTTGCCCCTCGCCCACTCATTATCCGGCAAAGGCATTATGCCAATGTCGAAGTTGTGTAAGTCTTTTACCTCAGATTCAAAGTCCCATCTTTTTATGACTACTGGTACCCCTTCCATTTTCAGTTCTCCGGCACCAATTAGCTCAACCACCAGCCGGGGGTATTTTTGGCTCAGGATTCGAAGAGCATTTTCTAAAATCCTCACATATGGCGCGGCTTGAGGGCTTCCGATCCAACCTACCACAATATTACTAGAATCGGATTTCTGGCTCTGTCTTGGGACATATCTTTCGGTATCAATGGGTCCAGTAATCACGATAACATCCTGGCAAAAATGTGAGGCAAACTGTTTATTCGGCTCGTTTTCTACAAGGACATGGTTGCTGATTTTTAGCATCCTGGAGAGCCAGATTTTGCCGAATTTGCCAAGGAGGGTTCGAACCGGGTCGCGACCAACATATTTCGTATCATAACCTACATAAAGTGCATCGCAGAAATCATAGATGATGTTTTTATTGCCCGCCTTTATCATTTTCTCCAAGTGAAGAGGCAAAAGCACATTGCTAATCAATATGGCATCGTATTTGAAACTTAAAGATACAACCTTAAGCCACTTGAAGAGCATGTTTAGACAGGCACTGAGGTAGTAGCGCAGCTGGCCATACCGGGAAAAACCTTTGGTGATGACAGGGATTACCTTATATTTAATACCCCGATTCTCAAGAAAAGACAAGTACTGATAGACCCTTACTCTGCCGTTTGCCCACTGCTCATCGTATAAGGTTAGGAACAAAATCTTCAATTTGACTCCCCCCTCTGTGTTTATCTTCAGCAAGATGGATACAAACTAAAGCTCATTTATCTAATACCAAATCCCTTTATACCTTTTTCTACTCCATTGAGCTTTCTGTATAGCACCTTAATATCTTTCAGTCCAGCTACTTCAAACCAGTCTCTTATTTCCTGTTCAGTATAATACCTAGATGAAGGTGTTGAAAACACATCAAAAGAGTCATTCAATTTAACACGGAAAGGGAAAAGAGAGTAATATTTGAATGGTATCAGTCTGGCAAAGTGTTTAGTTAGGCTGAAACTATTAAATACTTTATAAATCATATCGAATACTTCCATAATCGCAGCCGGGAAATAACATAAATAATAAAGCACTTTATGGGGTATATGCCTTGTAAACTTTCTTATCGGCTCGTAAATACGAATTGCTAAAAAATTATGCTTTCTCCCGTATACCCAAATGGATATCAGTGATTTCGGTTTAAGTAGCCCTACCAATTTTTCAAAACCTTTCTGAGGGTCAGGTAGATGATGGAGCACTCCTATACAGAATATATAATCGAATTCCGCCCCCAAGGGCAAACTATATATGTCAGCTTGTACTACATGCACCTTTGAAAATTGCCTGGTGTTTCTATATGCGGCTTCTACAGCCTTACTTAAATCCATGGCTACGACTTCGGCTCCGAATTTGGCAGCGTAGTAGCTATGCCTTCCAGCACCACAGCCAGCATCTAGAACTAACTTGTCTCTAAAAAAGGATTCCCCTATGGGACTTATGTAGCTCAAAAAATTAGCCTCATATTCCTTAACTATCTCATTAAATGTATCCCACTCAAAGCCAAAACTATCTGACGTCCGTCTCTTTAGATTTATAGAAGCATCCTTACTATTGCTTATTTCTATAATTTTAGGTATTTTGCTCCTATACTTTTCTAAAAAATCACTATTATCCAGCAAGTAGTCAGCTTTTAATGGATCAGGTAATAGCCTGGGAATGCCATCTATAATGGGATACCACCTTCCACAATCACAGGTTAAGATGCCTTCCATGACCTCTGCCCCGGTTTCTAAAAACGGGGTGCAGGTCAATCGCCCCTTGCAATGAGGACACACTACTATATCCAATAGCCTGTATTTCATCTAGAATCTCTCGGGCTTCTTATTTTCGATAAAGATTTGGTACCAGATTTCAAATATAAGGATGCTCCATAGCTTTTGGGCATTGAGCAAATTCCTATCATTTAATTCAGCGTGTATCCGCCCCTAATTAAAATTTTGATTTCCACCATCCTTTACTTTATTAAAATCCAAATAAACTTAAGCAAGACCTTCTTTTTTAATAGGTCCAACCGACTTCCAGGACCCCTTATTGGGATATTTATCTTAATTACCTTATTACAATGTTGGCAACCGGTAACAAAATATAGTGCCCCTCCCCTATCGGGCAAAACAGGCTTTAGCGATTTAAAAAGAGGATGTCTAAAACTTAATAAATACAAAAATGCAATTTTTATAAAAGGCTTCAGTGCTATTTTAGTTAACTCCTTACGAAACACTTCAGTAATTCTTAAAACAAGCTGCCTGATAGCTACAAAAAATGAAAGTGCTTTTTCCCCTTCCGCTTCCCCCAACGACTCTCGATAATAAACATCTTTGCCACAGTAAGGGCACTTTGCTCCCACCTTACATATTAATTTTCCAGTATGTGAAACCATGGGATTATCGGCTGTTTCCGTCTCTTCGATACAAAAGGATACGTTCGTAGATTTTATCCACGGACACAATGCTTGTAAAAAATACACCAGATGCACCCATGGTAACCACAATTTATCCGGCATTGAGGTCATGTTCCAAATACGTTCGCCATTTTTTTCATAAAATTTCAGCTTGTCGCGAATGATACCTTTTTCCATACAATTCTCAAACAATTTACTACCGGGATAGGGTTGAACAAAGGTCAAAAATATGTGGATGCCCAAACAGTATCGTGAGAAAAAATCCATTGTCTCACGAATTGTTTCCTCTGTTTCTGCCACGTCTCCAAAAATAAAATTGCCGCCAAAACCTATTCCTACAGAATTTGCAATTTCAATTGTCTGTATTATTTGGGATGGCTTTGTCTTTTTATTCATACTTGCCAAAACCCGGGGGCTTGCACTTTCCAATCCATAACTAATATAGTAACAACCTGTTTTTTTCGCCATTTCCAAAACTTCGCGGTCAAATGATGCACTGGCATGGGTTTGAAAAGTCCAGTCGAAATCCCAACCCCTATTCTTTTGTTCCTCAAGGAGCGCAATACAGAACTCTCTCATTCTTTGTTTATTTACGGCAAATAATTCGTCTAGAATCAGAAGGATGTTAAAACGGTATCGCTCATAAAAAAATGCAATTTCCTGCATAATATTTTCCACAGAACGCGCCCTGTATCTGGGGCCTTTTTGGTGTATGCAAAATGTACAGTTAAACGGACACCCACGTGCAGTTACAATTACCATTGGCCGAGGGTTTGGTCTTGTATAACGGTGAAGATACCGTGCTGCCATTGAATAATTATCCAACATCTCTTTAATACCAAAAGGTTCGTAATCCGGAAAGGATCTTTTGTTAATATCAATATAGTTGAAATTCTTCTGTGTGAATTTGGCAGTGCCGTTCTTCCAATAA
>Ga0209991_10000205_pt1 | contig 26262 bp, 27 predicted proteins | sample ChitaG_FD_183167 | JGI IMG/M metagenome (GOLD analysis project Ga0209991, IMG submission 183167) | Deep subsurface microbial communities from South Pacific Ocean to uncover new lineages of life (NeLLi) - Chile_00310 metaG (SPAdes)... | ecosystem: Environmental > Aquatic > Marine > Oceanic >... | reverse complement strand
GCGCTCACAGGTCCGTTTCTTCTTCGCGCAAGCGCTCATCAGGTCTGTTTCTTCTTCGCGCAAGCGCTCATCAGTGCTTCAACAGACTTGCATCGTCGACGTTGGCCGAGCGTCGGGTCCGGAAGATGGTCATGATGATAGCCAATCCGATCACTACTTCACACGCGGCGACCACCATCGTGAAGAACGCCACCACCTGCCCGTCGAGGTGTCCGTGCATGCGGGAGAAGGCGACGAATGCCAGGTTTGCAGCGTTGAGCATCAGTTCGATGCACATGAACATGATGAGCGCGTTGCGGCGCAACAACACTCCCGCAGCGCCGATGGTGAACAGCAGCGCCGAAAGATAGAGATAGTTGTCTGGATTCACGTGCGGTCACCGTCGCCGTCTTCATCCCCGTCCTCGTCAGCGGGAACCGCGCGCAGCTGCAGGATCGCGCTGACCGACAGTTCGGAGGCAGAGCCGTCGGGCAGTCGGGCCGGCATGTCGACGGCGTTGTGCCGGGCGTAAACACCCGGGTTCGGCAGTGTTGTCGGGTGCCCGCCGGGGGCGAACCGTTCGGCGGCCAATTCACGCTGGGTCTTGCGATGTTCGAGGCGCTCCCGGTGGGCCAGCAGCATCGCTCCCAGTGTGGCTGTGATCAGCAGTGTTCCGGTCAACTCGAAGGCCCACAGGTACTTGGTGAAGATCAGTGCCGCCAACCCCTCGACGTTTCCGCCGGCGTTGGCCTCGGTCAGGCCGACGAACCCGGCCACCGAGACGTTGCCGATGCCGGCGATCAACAGGACGCCGAATCCGGCCCCGGTGCCGATCGCGGCGAGGCGTTGTCCGCGAAGGGTTTCCACCAGGGACTCCGAAGAGTCGACGCCGATCAGCATAAGCACGAACAGGAACAACATCATGACCGCACCGGTGTAGACCACCACCTGAACCACTCCAAGGAAGGGTGCGTCCTGGGCGATGTAGAGCACGGCCAGCGCAATCATTGTGAGCGCGAGCGCGATCGCGGAGTAGACGGCCTTCGGTGAGGCGACCACGCCGATGGCTCCGACCACCGACACCACCGCGAGGACCCAGAACAGAATGGCTTCACTGGTGCTGGTATAGCCGGCCTGGCCCCCGGAGTCCGCGATTGCGGCGAAGACTTCGGTTCTCACTGCGCCTCCTCGGGGGGGCGGATGTTGCCGAGGTAGTAGTCGTCGTCGGTGCTGTCGGCAACCATCGGATGTGGCGGCTGCTCCATCCCCGGCTGCAGCGGTGCGAGCAACTTGTCCTTGCCCAGAATAAGATCGGCACGGTTGTCGTCGGCCATCTCGTAGTCGTTGGTCATCGTCAGTGCACGGGTGGGGCAGGCTTCGATGCACAAACCGCAGCCGATACAACGCAGATAGTTGATCTGATACACGCGGCCGTAGCGCTCGCCGGGCGAATACCGTTCGTCCTGGGTGTTGTCGGCGCCCTCGACGAAGATCGCGTCGGCAGGGCAGGCCCACGCGCACAGCTCGCAGCCGATGCACTTCTCCAAGCCATCGGGATACCGGTTGAGTTGGTGGCGGCCGTGGTAGCGCGGAGCCACGGGTCCGGGCTCCTCCGGGTATTCCTCGGTCACCGGCTTCTTGAACATGGAGCCGAAAGTGACCCCGAAACCCGCGAGTGCGTCGAGAAACTTAGGCATCTGCGGGCTCCTTCACCGGTAACGGCGGCACCGGGAAGGCACCGTCGTCGACCGATTGGACGGGTGGTGCAGGGGTTCTGCGAAGCTTTTTGGCGCGAATCGCCTTCCACCCCATGAGAAGCGAGACGACGGCGACGATCACGCCCGCGCCTACCAGTCCGGTGGCCCAGGCTTGGTAGCCGTAGTCACGTAGCGTGCGGGTGACCGCGACGAACATCGCCCAGCCCAGCGCCACCGGGATCAGGACCTTCCAGCCCAACACCATGAACTGGTCGTAGCGCATTCGGGGCAGGGTAGCGCGCAACCACATGAACAGGAACAGGAACACCCACACCTTCGCGGTGAACCACAGCAGTGGCCACCATCCGGTGTTGGCGCCGTCGATGATGCTGATGGGCCACGGGGCATGCCAGCCGCCCAGGAACAAGGTCGTGGCCAGTGCCGACACCGTCGTCATGTTGACGTACTCGGCCAGCATGAACATGGCGAACTTCAGCGACGAGTACTCGGTGTGGAAGCCGCCGACCAGTTCGCCCTCGGCCTCGGGCAGATCGAACGGCGCCCGGTTGGTTTCGCCGATCATCGAGATCAGGTACACGAGGAAGGCCGGCAGCAGCAGGAAGACGAACCAGGTGTCGTTTTGGGCAGCAACGATTCCTGATGTCGACATCGTTCCCGCGTAGATGAAGACCGCGACGAACGACAACCCCATCGCGATCTCGTAGGAGACAACCTGCGCCGACGACCGTAGCCCGCCTAGCAGTGGGTAGACCGATCCCGACGCCCAGCCGGCCAACACGATCCCGTACACACCGATCGAGGTGGCCGCGAGGATGTAGAGGACCGCCACGGGCAGGTCTGTCAGCTGCAGCGGCGTGCGGTGGCCGAAGACCGACACCTCGCCGCCCATCGGGATGACGGCGAATGCCATGAATGCCGGGATCACCGCGATCACCGGTGCGGCGAGATAGATCCGTTTATCGACCCCGGTGGGGATCAACCCCTCTTTGAGGGCAAGTTTGACACCATCGACAAGTGACTGCAGTAGTCCATGCGGGCCCACGCGGTTAGGGCCGAGACGTAACTGCATGCGGCCCAGTATTTTCCGCTCGATCAAAATCGCCGAAAGCACCGTCAGTAGGAGAAAGACGAACACGCCGAGTGCCTTGGCCAGCATCAGCCACCATGGATCGTGGCCGAAGAGTGTGGGGTCGGGATGGGTCACGCGCGCTCCCCTCGGATCGACACCACGGCACCGATGGTCACACCCAGTGTCCGGTAGACCGCGCTGCCGGGGGAGTTCATCGGCAGCCACACCACGCGGTCATCCATGTCAGTCAACTGTGCCGGCAGCGTGATCATGCCGCGGTCCGTGCTGATGGTGACCGATTCACCGTCGGCCACACCGATCTCGGCAGCGGTGGCTGCCGACAACCGCGCTATCGGGTGCCTGGCAGTACCGGCGAGGTGCGGCTCGCCGTCTTGGCACCGTCCGTCGTCGAGCAGCATCCGCCAACTTGTCAGCACCGCTTGGCCGCTGGCCGGCCGCGGTGGCGAGGACTCAGTCCGCGGCGGCTCAGGACGTTGCCCGTCCCACAGGCCAAGTTCGGCCCGCTCGTTGGCCGCGCGGTCAGCCGTAGCCAAGCCAAGATCGACACCGAGTTCGTCGGCCAGAAAGTTCAGCACCCGAAGATCGGGGATCGCGTTGGTGTGCAACGAGGGTTCGAAGGGCCGGGTCCGTCCCTCCCAGTTGACGAATGAGCCCGCCTTCTCTGCCACGGGCGCGATCGGGAACACCACGTCGGCCCGCGCGGTGACTGCACTCTCGCGCAGTTCGAGGCTCACGACGAACGGTGCCGCGTCGATGGCGGCGATCGCCGCTTCGGGGTCGGGGAGGTCGTCGAGCTCGACGCCACCGACCAGCAGGGCGCCCAGCTCACCCCGATGGGCCGCGTGCAGAATCGCTGCCGTGTCACGACCTGCGCCGACGGGCAGGCCGTCGACGTTCCACGCGGCCGCTACCTGCCCTCGGGCGGTCTCATCGGTCACTGGACGCCCGCCGGGCAACAGATTCGCAATCGCCCCGGCCTCCAACGCTCCGCGTTCCCCCGCACGGCGCGGAACCCACGCCAGCCGGGCCCCGGTGGCCGATGCTAAGCGCCCCGCGGCCGAGAGCGCTCCCGGCGACGCCGCCAGCCGCTCACCGACGAGGATCAGTGAACCGGGCAGGCTCAGCAGTTCGTCGCCGGCCAGGTCGTCCAGTGCGGTTGCCTCGCCACCAGGTCCAGTTCTGATCAGCCTGCCCGATAGCTTGGTCAGGCTGCGGGTCGCGAACGGCGCGATGGACAACACCTGCAGACTGTGGTTGCGCACCGCCTTGCGGAGCCGCAGGAAGACGATCGGCACTTCCTCCTCAGGCTCCAGCCCGGCCAACAACACCGCGGGTGCCTGCTCGAGGTCGGAGTAGGTGACCGTCATCGGCCGACCCGCAATATGAGTGGCTAGAAAGCTGGCCTCTTCAGCACTGCCCTGGCGGGAACGAAAGTCGATGTCGTTGGTTCCCAGCACGATTCGCGCGAACTTGGCGTATGCGTAGGCGTCCTCGGCTGTCGACCGTCCGCCGACGAGAACTCCGGCATTGCCGTTGGCCACCGCCAGTCCGGCCGCGGCCACCCCAAGGGCCTCCGACCACGACGCCGTGCGCATCGAGCCGTCCGCAGATTCGGGGTCGCGGACCAGTGGCGTGGTGATTCGGTCACCGACGGTCGTGTAGGCGAAGGCCCACCGGCCCTTGTCGCAGTTCCACTCCTCGTTGACTTCAGGATCGTCGCCGGCCAAGCGGCGCAAAACCTTCCCGCGTCGATGATCGGTGCGCTGGGCGCAGCCCGATGAGCAGTGTTCGCAGACACTGGGGCTCGACACCAGGTCGAACGGCCGCGCCCGGAACCGGTATGCCGCTCCGGTCAGCGCCCCCACGGGACAGATCTGCACGGTGTTCCCGGAGAAATACGACTGGAACGGCTCGCCCGGGGCGATGCCGACCTGTTGGTGCGCACCGCGTTCCAACAACTCGATGAATGGATCACCGGCGATCTGATCAGAGAACCGGGTGCAGCGCGCACACAGGACGCAGCGTTCACGGTCCAACAGAACCTGGGACGAGACGTTGATAGGTTTGGGAAAGGTTCGCTTGACACCCTCGAAGCGAGTCTCCGGGCGCCCATTGGACATCGCCTGATTCTGCAGCGGGCATTCACCACCCTTGTCGCAGACCGGGCAGTCCAGCGGATGGTTGATCAGCAGCAACTCCATCACGCTCTGCTGCGCCTTGTCGGCGGCCTCGGAAGTCAGCTGGGTGCGCACCACCATGCCCGGGGTGCAGGCGATCGTGCAGGACGCCATCGGCTTACGCTGCCCCTCGACCTCGACCAGGCATTGTCTACATGCGCCGACGGGGCTCAGCAGCGGGTGATCGCAAAAACGCGGGATCTGCACGCCCATCAGCTCGGCGGCGCGGATCACCAACGTGCCCACGGGAACACTGACCTCCGTCCCATCGATCGTCAGCGTCACCATCTCGACAGGCGAGGCGTCGTGGCTGTGCTCGGCGAGTGTCATGCGCCCACCCTCTCCGGCGCGGCGAGCATGGACGCATACGGATCGAACGGGCATCCTCGGTCCAGGTGTGCAACGTATTCGTCACGGAAGTACTTGATGGAGGAGATGATCGGGCTCGCAGCCCCATCGCCGAGAGCGCAGAACGACTTGCCGAAGATGCTGTCGGAGATATCGAGCAGCTTCTCGATATCGGCTGCGGTGCCGGTCCCGTCTTCCAGCCGCTCATATATCTGCGCCAGCCAGTAGGTGCCCTCGCGGCACGGTGTGCACTTCCCGCACGACTCGTGGGCGTAGAACTGTGTCCAGCGCCGCACCGCCCGCACCACGCAGGTGGTCTCGTCGAATACCTGCAGCGCCTTGGTTCCCAGCATCGAACCGGCATCAGCGACGCCCTCATAATCTAGTGGCACATCGAGGTGTTCGGCTGTCAGCAGCGGTGTCGATGATCCGCCCGGGGTCCAAAACTTCAGCGAATGCCCGGCACGCACACCGCCGGCATACTCGAGCAGTTCACGCAGCGTGATACCCAGCGGCGCCTCGTACTGACCGGGGGTTGTGACATGCCCCGACAGCGAATACAGCGTGAAGCCCGGCGACTTCTGCGAGCCCATCGAACGGAACCAGTCGACACCGTTGAGCAGGATGGGCGGCACGCTGGCGATCGACTCCACGTTGTTGACCACCGTCGGGCACGCATACAGACCTGCCACGGCCGGAAACGGAGGACGCAGCCTGGGTTGGCCCCGTCGGCCTTCCAGCGAGTCGAGCAGCGCAGTCTCCTCGCCGCAGATGTAGGCACCCGCACCGGCGTGCACGATGAGCTCCAGATCGAATCCCGAGCCATGGATGTCGGCTCCCAGATGGCCGGCAGCCTGGGCTTCGGCGACAGCGGCCTGCAGGCGCCGCAGAACCGGTAGGACCTCACCCCGCAAGTAGATGAACGCCTGGTGTGCACGAATCGCATAAGCGGCGATGATTGCGCCCTCGATGAGAAAGTGCGGGGTGGTCAACATCAGCGGTATGTCTTTGCAGGTACCGGGTTCTGACTCGTCGGCGTTGATCACAAGGTAGTGCGGCTTGGCGCCCGCTCCCTCGGCGCCCTGCGGAATGAACGACCACTTGGTTCCCGTCGGGAAGCCCGCACCGCCGCGGCCGCGCAGTCCGGAGTCCTTGACGGTCGCGATGACGTCATCGGGACTCATCGCCAGCGCCTGCTGCAGCGCTTGGTAACCGCCATGGCGGCGGTAGGTGTCCAACGACCAAGGTTCTGGCTCGTCCCAGAACCGGCTCAGTACAGGAGTCAGTGGGGTCATTCCGGATCCGTCGCGTTCGAGTCGGTGGCGGGTGCCGGAGCGGCCATATCGTGCTCGTGGGCAATTCGCAGGCCGGCCAGAGTTGCGGCGCCGGTGGGCGTCTCCCGGTCTGTCTCATCGGCGTGCGGCAGGCCGGCGAGGGTTCTGGCGGTCTCCCGGAACGTACTTAGCGAAGCACTGCGAGAAGGTGTCGGCGCTTGGCCGGTACTCAACGCGTCGACAAGATCTCTGGCCGAGCTGGGTGTCTGGTCATCGAAGAACTCCCAGTTGACCATCACGACCGGGGCGTAGTCGCAGGCCGCGTTGCATTCGATGTGTTCCAGCGTGATTCTGCCGTCGGCAGTGGTCTGCCCGGCGTCGACACCCAGATGGTCCTGCAGGGTCTCGAGAATGGCATCACCGCCCATGATGGCGCACAGAGTGTTCGTGCACACTCCGACGAGATATTCACCTGTCGGTGTGCGACGGTACATCGAGTAGAAGGTCGCGACTGCGGTGACTTCGGCGTGGGTGAGATCCAATTGCGCTGCGCAGAAGGCGATTCCGGCTGGAGTCAGAAAGCTGTCCTCTGATTGCACGAGGTGCAGCAGGGGCAGTAGGGCCGAACGCGACTGAGGGTAACGCGCGATGATCACTGCGGCGTCGGCTGCAAGCCGAGACTCCACGTCGGTGGGGTAGTCCGCCCGTCCATGGATTGGGGGACCGGGTTCGTCGGGACGCTGGCCGAGTTCGATGAAGATGCTCACCGGTCCACCCCACCCATCACCGGGTCGATCGAGGCTACCGCGGAGATCGCATCGGCGACCATGCCGCCCTCGCACATCGCTGCGACCGCTTGCAGATTGGTGAACGACGGGTCCCGATAGTGCACCCGATAGGGACGCGTGCCGCCGTCAGAAACCATGTGCACCCCAAGTTCCCCACGCGGGGATTCGACCGCGACGTAGACCTGGCCGGCGGGGACCCGGAAGCCCTCAGTCACCAACTTGAAGTGATGAATCAGGCCTTCCATCGACTGACCCATGATCTTGGCGATGTGCTCCGGCGAGTTGCCCAGCCCGTCGGGGCCGAGCTTCAGATCGGCCGGCCACGCCAGCTTCTTGTCCTCAATCATCACTGGCTGGTTCGCCAGTCCTCCCAGTTTCTCCAGGCACTGCTCGACAATCTTGAGGGACTCGTGCATCTCCTTAACCCGGATCAAATACCGACCGTAGGAGTCGCAGCGGTCATCGGTGATGACGTCGAAATCGTATGTCTCGTAACCGCAGTACGGCTGAGCCTTGCGCAGATCATGTGGCAGACCCGTCGAGCGCAACACCGGGCCTGTGACACCGAGTGCCATGCATCCCGTCAGGTCCAGATAGCCGATGCCGACGGTGCGGGCTTTCCAGATGTAATTTTCGTTGAGCAGATCTTCGAGGTCACGTAACCGCTTGGGCAGCAGGTCCAGCAGATCCCGGACCTGGTCGATGCCATCATCGGGCAGGTCTACGGCGACACCCCCGGGCCGGATGTAGGCATGGTTCATCCGCAGCCCGGTGATGGATTCGAAGACCGAAAGAATCAGCTCTCGCTCGCGGAAGCCGAGGAACATGGCTGTCATTGCACCGAGCTCCATGCCGCCGGTAGCCAGCGCAACGAGGTGGCTCGAGATCCGGTTGAGTTCCATCAGCATCACCCGGATCACCGACGCCCGCTCAGGGATTGCATCGGTGACACCGAGCAGTTTCTCCACCGCGAGGCAGTAGGCTGTTTCGTTGAAAAATGGCGACAGGTAATCCATTCGGGTCACGAACGTGACGCCCTGGGTCCAGTTGCGGAACTCCAGGTTCTTCTCGATGCCGGTGTGCAGATAGCCTATCCCGCAACGCGCTTCGACTATGGTCTCACCCTCGATTTCGAGGATCAGACGCAACACGCCGTGCGTCGAGGGGTGTTGGGGCCCCATGTTGACCACGATGCGCTCTCCGGCGTGTTCGCTGGCGTTCTGTCGTGCCGCAGTGACGACCTCGTCCCAATCCTGGCCGCCGACGACGACCACCCGCTCTGGCGGGCGTTGCGATGTGGTCATTAGTTGTATGCCCGCCGCTCGTCGGGTGGGGGTATCTCGGCGCCGTGGTACTCCACCGGAATTCCGCCAAGCGGGTAGTCCTTGCGCTGGGGGTGACCCACCCAGTCGTCAGGCATCTCGATGCGCGTCAGGGACGGGTGTCCGTCGAAGACGATGCCGAAGAAGTCATAGGTCTCGCGTTCGTGCCAGTCGGTGGTCGGATACACCCGGAACAACGACGGGATGTGGGGGTCGGCATCGGGTGCGGCGACTTCGATGCAGATGCGGCGGTTGTGCGTGATCGACATCAGCGGATACACAGCATGCAGCTCACGGCCGGTGTCTCCGGGGTAGTGCACGCCGCTGACGCCGAGACATAGCTCGAAACGCAGGCCCGGGTCATTGCGCAGTGCCTGCGCCACGGCAGGCAGCTGCTCGCGATTGACCTCGATGGTGAGTTGGTCGCGGTACACCACGACACGCTCCATCGCTGCGGCGAACGTCTCTTCGCCGAGGGCGGCGGCCAATGTGTCGACGACATCGTCGAAGTAACCACCGTAGGGTCGTGGCGAGCTGCCGGGTAGCTCGACCGCGCGCACGAGGCGGCCGTAACCCGAGGTGTCACCGCTGCCCTCGGCGCCGAACATGCCGCGGCGCACAGCGATGAACTCGGGTGACTCCTCGCCCGTGCCGTCTGTTGGATCCGTGCCGTCTGTTGGATCTGTCACCGCAGCAGACCCTTCAACTCGATGGTCGGCGGCACTGCCAGCGCGGCCTGTTCGGCCTCCCGGACGGCCTCCTCACGGTTTACGCCGAGCGGCATCTGCTGAATCTTGTCGTGCAGTTTGAGGATTGCATGCAAGAGCATTTCCGGGCGCGGCGGACACCCGGGCAGGTAGATGTCGACCGGAACGACGTGATCGACACCCTGCACGACCGCGTAGTTGTTGAACATCCCGCCCGAGGATGCGCAGACACCCATCGCCAGAACCCATTTCGGTTCGGCCATCTGGTCGTAGACCTGGCGCAGCACGGGCGCCATCTTCTGGCTGACCCGGCCCGCGACGATCATCAGATCCGCCTGGCGCGGCGTTGCCGAGAAGCGCTCCATACCAAAGCGGGAGATGTCGAATCGGGGCCCGGCGGTGGCCATCATCTCGATCGCGCAGCATGCTAGCCCGAATGTCGCCGGCCACAGCGACCCCTTACGGGCATAGCCCGCAACCTTCTCAACGGTGGACAGCAGGATGCCCCCCGGTAGCCGCTCCTCTAGTCCCATACCAGGCCTCCCCGCCGCCATTCGTACGCATAGGCCACTGTGACGTTAAACAAGAAGAGGGCTACCGCGACGACTCCGAAGGCGCCCAGACTGTCGAATGCGACCGCCCACGGGTAAAGGAAGACAATCTCGATGTCGAACACGATGAACAGCATCGCAGTCAGGTAGTACTTGACCGGGAACCGCTGTCCGGTGGCGGCCGCGGCGGGGTTGGACGCATTCAGCGGCTCGATCCCGCACTCGTAAGCTTCGAGCTTGGCTCGGTTGTAGCGCCTCGGCCCGATCAGCAGGGCGATCCCGACTGAACCGACCGCGAATGCGGCAGCGATCGCCCCAAGCACCAGTATCGGTGTGTACAGATTCATGCTGAGCAGGCGCTCCTTGGGGGCTGTCGCTGTGAGCTGCCCCATAGCCTAGCCCGTTTTCGATACAAGCCAAATTCATTGATTAGCATGACTATGAACATCATCGCGCCACCTTGCAGTGGCTCAAAAACACAAGTACGACAACGCAGTTCGCGATATGACATGCTAGATAACGGTGCGCAGCAGCGCCGCTACCGCATCGCCCAACCGGATCGGGTCGATCGGATGAGGAACAGCGGCTTCCGCGCGGGACCATCTGGCCAGCCACGCGTCATCGGGGCGCCCTGTCAGGACCAGCACCGGCGGGCAGTCCTCGACCTCGTCTTTGAGCTGTTTGGCGATACCCATTCCACCGACCGGGGCCGCCTCCCCGTCGAGGATCACCAGATCGAAGCCGCCGGCATCCATCTGCCTGACCACCATGGCGCCGGTCGCGACCTCGACGTAGGTCAGCTCCGGGAGCTCGGGATGCACCCGCTTGCCCAATGCGAGCTGGACCTGCTCCCTCGTCCGCGGGTTGTCGCTGTAGACCAGGATCCGCAGTTGGGCGGACGTGCGCGATGACATCGGGGAAGGCGTCGGGGAAGGCGTCGGGGAAGGCGTCGGGGAAGGCACAGCCATGAGCGCGATGGTAGCCCGGCGTCATCGAGCCGTCACAGGTGAGCCCGCATTATCGGCGCCGCCGGTGGTGGCATTGGCGGTCGGCGGTCGGCGGGCATGTTCGCTACTAACCCAGGATTCGGTCACCGGCGCGGAGCAGTGCGCTGGGAAGTTCATGTCCCACGGCGTTCTGTGCGACACGAGCCGCGGCGATTGCCGCCTGTAAGTCGACGTCGACATGAATTCCACTGTCCCGTAGGAGATATACGAGATCTTCGATAGCAATGTTGCCACTCGCGCCGGGGGCGAACGGGCATCCGCCAAGCCCGCCCACGGATGCGTCCAACCGGGTGACCCCAGCGCTGACGGCGGCGTACGCGCTGGCCAAACCGGTCCCGCGGGTGTTGTGGAAGTGCGCGCCGAGCGGAATGTCGCCGACCCGGGGTCGGAGCAGGGAAATCAGGTCAGTGACCCGACGTGGGGTGGTAGTGCCGATGGTGTCGGCGATAGCGAGCCGGTCGGCGCCGGAGTCGGTCGCTTCGGTAACGATGTCGAGGACCCGTTGTGGGGCCGTCGGGCCGTCGAACGGGCAGTCCCACGCGGTGGCGACGATCACCTCGACAGTGGCTCCGCTGTCGTGGGCGATCGCGACGATCTCGGCGATCTGTTCGGTGGCCTCCGCCGACGAGCGGCCCACATTGGCCCGGCTGTGCCCGTCAGAGGCAGACACTACATATTCGATCGAGCCCAATTTTGCGGCGATTGCGCGCTTGGCGCCGTTGGCGCTGGCGACCAATGCGGAGAACTCGATGCCGGGGAAATCATCAAGCTCGGCAGCGAGTTCAGCCGCATCGGCGAGCGCCGGCACCTTAGACGGTGAGACGAAGGCCGTCGCCTCCATCTCCCGTACTCCGGTGGCGGCAATAGCGGCGAGCAGGTCAAGCTTGGCCGCTAACGGAATCGGGTCTTCAATCTGCAGACCATCGCGCAGAGATACATCGCGAATGTCGACATGGCCCGGTAAGTCGGTCACAACACACCCTCCGATCGCAGCGCCTCGACTTCGGCTTCGGTCTTGCCGAGCAGGCCGCGGTAGATCTCCTCGTTGTGTTGGCCCGGCCTTACCGAGCTGGCGAGCCGAATGGTTCCCGGCGTCTCTGATAGCACCGGAACCACGCCGGGGCCCTTCACGTTTCGTCCGATACGTTCGTCCCAGTGATCGGCGATCATGCCGCGGGCATGCAGCTGCGGATCTTCAACGACGTCGGCGACCGTGCTGATTGGTCCGCTGATCACCCCAGCTTGCGAGAGGATCGTTATGATGTCGGCGGGCTCACGCTCGGCGGCCCATGACCCGATGATCGTATCGAGCTCGTCTTGATTGCGGCCCCGCGCGCCGTGATCGCAGAACCGCTCATCAGTGGAAAGTTCGGGACGGCCTATCGCCTCACAGAACCTCCGGAAGACGGTGTCCTGGTTTGCCGCAATCACCACCCAGCTGCCGTCTGCGGTTGGGTAGATGTTCGATGGGGCGATGCCCTCAAGCCGGGTGCCCGACGGTCCTCGGACTACGCCGCCGACGTCGTAGTCCGGGATCGTCGATTCCTGCACTGCTAAGCATGATTCGGTGAGCGCCGCGTCGACCACCTGTCCTTCGCCAGTTACCGTGCGGCGGTACAAGGCGGCCAATGCGCCCTGCGCCGCAAACATCCCGGCCAGGCTGTCGCCGAGCGACAAGGCCAGCCGTGGGGGAGGGCCGCCGGGGAATCCGTTCATGTACCGCAGGCCGCTGGCAGCCTCGGCGACCGACGCATAGCCTGCTTTGTGCGCTTCCGGCCCGGTCTGCCCGTACCCGGACACGCGCACTAGGACTATTCCGCGATTACGTTGGTGTAGAACGTCGTAACCCAGGCCCCACTTCTCCAGTGTGCCGGGCCGGAAGTTTTCGACGATGACGTCGCTGCGTTCGACGAGGTCGAGAAAGAGGTCGCGTCCTTTGCGCTCACGCAGGTTGAGGGTAACGGCTTTCTTGTTGCGCGCATGGACCGTCCAAAAGAAGTGGTGTCCATCGAGCTCGGCTTGCCCCCAGTCACGGAGCGGATCCGGCACTCCGGGCGGTTCGACCTTGATGACCTCAGCACCCATGTCGCCCAGCAGGCGTCCGGCGAACGGTCCGGAGATCAGTGTCCCGACCTCGATGACGCGAATGCCGTCGAGCGGCCCCGTCGGAACTGTCATGTGGCCTCCGCAAAGTCGTGACGCACCAGCCAGCTGGTGATAATTCCGACAGCCTCGCCTAACTTGTCGCGCTGGTGGATACCACGATATCGGGTCCGCACTTCACGGCGTCGCCGTTGGCGTCGTCATAGCTCCATTGAGGTCATAGCTCCATCGAGACAGGCAGCTGCGCAGCGTGCAGAACCGCGCCAGGAACTCCGGTGTGTAGGGCGGCTGGTTGGGGTTCTTGGGCCCAGGTGGTGGCGGTTGCCGCAGTGCGTCCGCGCGCACACTATCGTCGACCAGCGACGACAACGTAGCCAAGATCAAACGTAGCCAAGATCAACTGCATGTTCTCTGGAATGTCCATGCCGTCATCGGTCTTGCGCGCAAGGAGGACATACCATGTCCCGCAGAATCCGTGTGCTACTGCTGACAGCGCTAGCTTTGGTCGCCCTGGCTTTCGCAGCTCTCACTCTGGTGGTGCGGGCGAACCCGGCGTTGAACATGCCTGCCCTAATCCTTGCCGTCGGATCACCGTATACAGCGATGGGCGCCCTTGCGGTTCTGGTTCTGTTGGCGCTGCGCCGCCGAGTGCTTCTGTCGATAATCGCCGCAGTGGTGGCGACAGCTAGCCTGGCGGTGCAGATGACCTGGTACTACTCTGGGCGTCCGCCAGAAGTCGGCGACCACGCCACCATTCGGTTGCTTTCGGCGAACCTTTTCAAGGGCCGGGCCGACCCGTTGTCACTGGTCGGATTCGCTCAAGAAAACGCGGATGTCGTCACCGTCGCGGAGCTAACGCCCGAGGCGATGGAACGCTTCTCACAAGTCGGCATCGACAAAACGTTCGCTCATTCACTTCTGATGCCCGCGCCAGGCGCCGGGGGAATCGGCATATGGAGCAGGTACCCCCTCACAGCACTGTCGGCGCCAAAACTGTGGCAGGTCAAGATGCCTGGAGCGCGCCTGCGCGTTCCAGGTGTGCGATTCGATCCGCTCATCGCAAGCGTTCATGTCATGTCCCCGGTTGCGGGCGACCAGAACACTATCGACGATTGGCGTCTCGGCATGGCCAGCGCCAAAGAGCAGTTGAGCTTCTTCAGCCGCGTCGCCGACCCGGCCGCGGTGATCATCGGGGGCGACTACAACAGTACGCCCGACCTGCGCCAGTTCCGGGACCTACTGGCCGACGGCGGCTACCGCGATGCAGTCGAACAGACGGGGGCGGGCTTCGCACCGACCTATCCCTCCAACAGATGGTTTCCGCCGTTCATAATCATTGACCACGTGCTCACACGGAACTCCGCCGCCAAATCGGTCCGAACCGTCGACATCCCCGGCTCCGATCACCGTGCACTGCTGACAGCCATCCAGGTCCCGCTTGACCCCACGACCTCCTAGCAAGGTCCGCCGTATGCCACGCAATAGAGGCGTCATGCAGCCGCGTGATGACTTCGGTCGCGGTAACAGCAAGTTCGCCGTGTATGCGGTCACCGGCGCGGAGATTCTGGCTGACATTGAGGGCTAGCGCAGCGAGTTCCGTGCCACCCAGTGCGTGCTACCCAATGCGTGGGCTGGATTGGCGCCTGCGCGCCGCCGTAACGGCCGGAACGGGGCAACTCGACCCCACCCCTACCGCCCCACCCGGCCGACGGGAGAGGGTCGACCCGGTCCGGCGCGAGACGCGACAGGCCCGGCAGAGTGGCCCGACTGACCAACCTCCCCGGACATCACAACTAGCCCGGCCAAGCGGGCGAGGGGAGAAGTCGGCGAGGGCGTTCGGTCTGGGCCCAGGGCTCGCGCCATCAGTCACACGGAGCAGTCGCATGGAGTCCAAGGTCAGTGCTATCAGTCACATAGCCTCTGGTAGACGTTGCGCGCCATCATGGCGGTCACGATGCTGTGAAGAGAGCCGGGATTTTGCCCACTGACCTCGGGTCCTTTCAGTTGCCTCGCGAGGCTCAGCTCGCTGCCGTGATACCTCGTCAGTTTCCGATTTCTTGCTGGAAGTGGGTCAAATTTCTTGCTGGGAGTGGGTCAATCTGTGTAACCGGACTTTCTTACCTGCTGGTCACATGCTTTACTGCAACCGCTACAAACTGAAGTTTTCTCGGCTCGCCGCGCCGCCGATTGGCTGCTGCGCAATGGTGAGTGGTAACAAAGTGGTAACAACCTGGCTGGGATTATCGAAGTACAAGCCATAACCGGAAGATGGATGGATTGACGGAATGAGACTTCTGAACAGGATCCGCGGGCCGTGGGCGCGCCGGATAGGCGTTACAACCCTGGTGGCCGCGCTGCTGCCCGCGTTGGTCGGACTCACCGGAGTGTCGGCGACCGCTGGAGCATTCTCCCGACCGGGCCTGCCGGTCGAGTACCTGATGGTGCCTTCGCCATCCATGGGACGCGACATCAAGATCCAGTTCCAGAGCGGCGGTGAGAACTCGCCCGCGGTGTACCTGCTCGACGGCCTGCGCGCCCAGGAGGACTTCAACGGCTGGGACATCAACACCCAGGCGTTCGAGTGGTACCTCGATTCGGGGTTGTCGATCGTGATGCCCGTCGGTGGTCAGTCCAGCTTCTACACCGACTGGTACCAGCCGGCCCGCAACAAGGGCCCGACTGTCACCTACAAGTGGACGACGTTCCTGACCTCCGAACTGCCGAACTTTCTGGCTTCCGAGCGCGCCGTCAAGCCGACCGGCAGTGCCGCTATCGGCCTGTCCATGGCGGGCTCGGCCTCGCTGATCCTGTCGGTGTATCACCCCGAGCAGTTCGTTTACGCCGGGTCGATGTCGGGCTTCCTGAACCCCTCCGAGGGATGGTGGCCTTTCTTGATCGGCGTGTCGATGGGTGACGCAGGCGGCTTCAAGTCCGAAGACATGTGGGGGCCGTCCAGCGACCCGGCATGGCTGCGAAACGACCCGATGGTGCAGATCCCGGCGATCGTAGCCAACGGAACCCGGCTCTGGATCTACGCCGGTAACGGCCAGCCCAACGAACTCGGCGGCGGTGACCTGCCGGCTACGTTCCTGGAGGGTCTGACGATCAAGACCAACATCACCTTCCGCGACAACTACTTGGCCGCGGGCGGCGCTAACGGTGTGTTCAACTTCCCCGACAACGGCACGCACAACTGGGCGTACTGGGGCCGGGAGCTGCAGGCCATGAAGCCTGACCTGCAGGCGCACCTCCTCTGATACGGATCTGACGAACGAAGCCCCCGGCCGCTGGCGGTCGGGGGCTTCGTCGTTGGCGGCTACTGTGGCTGCCATGACGGAAATCAACGCGATGATCGCTCGCGAGGACGCTGAGGGCGGAATCCAGCTGCGCCACGAGCTGGTCGACGAATCTTTTCTGCCTGACAGCGACGTGGAGATTCGGGTCGAGTATTCCAGTGTGAACTACAAGGATGCGTTGGCTGTCATGCCCAAAGGCGGAGTGGCGCGGGCCTATCCGCTGATTCCGGGGATCGACGTGGCAGGCACGGTAGCTGCAAGCACTTCGTCGGAGTTCGCCGTCGGCGACACGGTGATCGCGCATGGCCAGGACATCGGTACCGGTCGTCACGGTGGCTACGCGCAGGTGGCGCGGTATCCCGCCGAGTTCGTAATCAGGCTGTCCACCCTGAGCGCCGCCGAGGCGGCCGCGATCGGCACGGCCGGCTTCACCGCGGCCATGAGTGTGAATGCCCTGCGCGCGCAGGGCATCACCCCGTCGGACGGACCGGTTCTGGTCACGGGTGCCACCGGCGGCGTGGGAAGCGTCAGCGTTGACCTGCTGGCTGGCCTTGGGTACGAGGTGGTGGCATCGACCGGTAAGGCCGATGCGCATGAGCTGCTGCGCGATCTCGGCGCTGCCGAGGTCATTGACCGGGTACCTGGTCCGGAAGACAAAGTGCGCCCATTGGGCAAGGCGCATTGGGCTGCTGTCGTTGATTGCGTCGGCGGCAAGACCCTGGCATATGCCCTGAGTACTATGAAATACGGTGGCGTGGCGGCTATTTCAGGACTCGCTGGTTCGGCGGACCTGCCAGCGACCGTACTTCCGTTCATCTTGCGGGGCGTGACCCTGGCTGGCATCGACTCGGTGTTGCTACCTATCGCAGCGCGCCGCGAATTATGGCGTCAGATCGATGCGGGATGGCGGCCACGCCATCTGGACCGGATCACCCGGGATGTGGCGGTCTGCGAAGTTGCTGAGGTGCTCGGACGCATCGTCGATGGTGGCGTTACGGGGCGCACCCGCGTCGTCGTGCACGACGGGTTCTGACGCGAGGCTCCGCCGGTTCGCCGCGCAAGTTGGTGCCGTCTTACTTCAGCTCAGCAGAAGACAGGCCAAGCAGTCGGCGGGCGACCACTAGCTGCTGGATCTGTTGGGTGCCTTCGAAGATGTCGAGGATCTTGGAGTCGCGGGCCCACTTCTCCAGCAGCGCCTCCTCGGAATAGCCTGTGGTGCCGGCCAGTTCGACAGTCTTCAATGTGATGTCGCTGGCGACGCGGGCGGCCTTGGCCTTGCTCATCGAGGCTTCCTTTGAGTTTGGGATCTTGTTGTCCGCCTGCCACGCCGACCGCATGGTGAGCAAGTACCCGGACTCCCAGTCGGCCTCCATCCGCAGGAACTCCGCTGCCGCGGCGCTCTGTGCATGCGCAGGCTTGTCGTAGGAGATCTCGATGCCGGAGTCGATCAGAATCTTGCGTAGCTCCTCCAACGCCGCGCGAGCAACACCGACTGCCATCGCCGCCACAATGGGCCGGGTGTTGTCGAAGGTCTCCATGACTCCGGCAAACCCCTTGTCGACGTTGACATCCGGATTTCCCAGAAGATTCTCTTTTGGGATGCGGGCTTCGTCGAAGCGGATCACTGCGGTGTCCGAGGCCTTGATGCCGAGCTTGTGTTCGAGGCGCTCCACGGTGACGCCGGGATGCTCCCGTGGCACGATGAATGACTTGATCGCCGCTCGACCTTTGGTCTTGTCCAGAGTTGCCCACACCACGATGTGAGTCGCACGTGACCCGGCGGTGACGAAGATCTTCTCACCGTTGATCACGTACTCGTCGCCGTCGAGTACGGCAGTCGTGGACACCGCGGCCGAGTCCGATCCGAATCCCGGCTCGGTGATGGCCATCGCGGCCCACACTTTCCCCAGCCGCGCGAGTTGCTCGTCGGTGGCTACCCCGGAGATCGCCGCATTGCCCAACCCCTGAAATGGGATCGATAGGACTAGCGCGACGTCGCCCCAGCTCACCTCCGTGATATTCAGCACGGCGGACATGTTGCCCCCGTTGACGTTTCCTTTCGGTCCGTCATCGCCGTCTCGGAAGGCCTCGGCGCCGGCGAACGAGATGGTTTTGGCCTCCGAGATGCCCTCGAATAGCGTTGCCACGGTGTCTAATTCGACGGGGTAGGCGTGTTCTTTCGAATCGTACTTGCGTGAGATCGGTCGCAGGATCTCAGCTGCGCCCTGGTGGCCCTTAAGGATAACAGCCTGTAGCTTTTTCGGCATTTCCAGATTGATTGCCATGTCAGTCTCTTCTCGTCAGCTCGGTGGGAGTTACAGGACCACAACACCTTCGGCGACACCGATGGCGCGTAAGTCGCGGTACCAGCGTTCGACCGGGTGTTCTTTGGTAAAGCCGTGGCCACCGAGCAGCTGGACGCCGTCAAGGCCGATCTGCATGCCCTTATCGGAACCGAGCTTTTTGGCTAGTGCCGCTTCGCGGGCGAACGGCAGGCCCTGTTCGGCCCGTGCCGCTCCCCGCCACATGATCAGGCGTAGCCCGTCGAGCTCGATCGCGATATTGGCACACATGAAGGCGACCGACTGCCTACGGGCGATCGGCTCGCCAAATGCTTCGCGTTCCTTGACGTAGGGGATGACATATTCCAGTACCGCGTGCGAGGTGCCGACCGCCAACGCTGCCCAGCCGAGTCGGGACAGCGCGATCGCTTCTGAATAGTCGGCGTCTGTGGCCTCGTCCTCGCCGAGTCGAGCGCTCAGCGGCACAGAGACCTTGTCGAGCTCGACCCGGCCGAGCGCGGCTCCGCGGATGCCCATACTCGGGTCGGCCTTGATTGTCAGTCCCTTGGCGGACGCCTCGACGATGAACAGCGTCGGTTTCCCGTTGAGTTGGGCCGCGACGATGAACAGCTCGGCGTCCGCGGCGGCCGGGACCATCGACTTGACTCCGTCGAGCCGGTATCCACTTGGGGTACGGACCGCGATGGTCTTCAGCGCGGTGGGATCGAATAGCGGCTGCGGCTCGGCGACCGCCACACATGATTGTGGGATGTTCGCGCCCGAGAATTCCGTGAGGTAGGTCGCCTGCTGGCTAGCGCTGCCCCAATGCGTGAGCGCCGACGCAACGCCGCCGGGTGCAAGGATCGGCAGCGCCAACCCCATGTCCCCGTATGCCAGCGCTTCGGCTACGAGCGCATTGGTGACGGTGTTGCGGCTTTCGGCGATACCGTCGCAGTCCTCGGGAATGCTGATCGCGGTAGTGCCGAGTTCGGCTGCCTTGGCGATCAGCCTGGGGGGGTAGGCGGCCGCGTCGTCGGCGTCATGCGCCGCCGGCCGCAGGATCTCCTCAGCGAACTCGGCGACGGTCTCGACGATCATCTTCTGGTCGTCATCAGGGGTCAGGTCGAAGTAGTCGGACCCCTTTGCGGAGTCGTTCGAGCTCAGCCGCGTCGGCGCCTTGCCAATGCCCTGGACGCGCTTGAACTGCCGCGTCGAGGCGCCCGCGACAGAGAAGCCGTGTTTCACCCCGTATTTGATGCCACGGTTGAGTGGGTCGCGCAGGTTGTACTTGTCCAGGAATTCCTGCCCCATGATGGGGGTGAGCAGCGCCATTCCGATATCAATGGCGGTGCGCTTGTGCTTCTGGAGGCCGACAGCGCTCTCGTGGCCGCTCCGTTTGGATGGCAGCGTGTTCGTCATTGGCGGTAGCTCTCGTGTGGTGGTCAGGAGGCGCATATTGCGCAACTGACTCCAGAGTAAGGTATGGGAACTGACTGTTGAGTAAGATCTACTGATGTGTAATGGACTTCACACAGTGAGGTGGGCCAGTACTGCGTCGTGCAGCAACCCGTTGGTCGCTACCGCGCTGCCGCCATGGGGCCCAGGCCCGGCTGCGAAATTCGTGAACCGGCCGCCCGCTTCGCGCACCAGGATGGCCAGCGGCGCGAGATCCCACAGCTTGGCCTCTGGCTCCGCGGCGATGTCGACCGCACCTTCGGCGACCAAGCAGTACGACCAGAAGTCGCCGTAGCCGCGCGTGCGCCACACGGTGTCAGTAAGTTCGACGAACTTGGACCGGCGCGCTTCCCAGCCGGTGGTCAGGTCGGAAAATGACAGGCTCGCGGAGTCGAGATCTTCGACCCCCGAAACTGAGATGCGTCGCGTCGCGCCCCCAAACGAGGTGAACGCACCCTGACCCTGGCTGGCCCACCACCGTCGGCCCAGGGCAGGCGCGCTCACCACACCGACGACCGGCACACCGTCGACGAGCAACGCGATTAGCGTCGCCCACACCGGAACCCCGCGGACGAAGTTTTTGGTCCCGTCGATCGGGTCGATCACCCAGTGCCGGCCGGTAAATACCCTGCTGCCGCCGAACTCTTCGCCCAACACCGAATCCAAGGGTCGGTGCTCGGCGAGTCTGCCCCGCAGCATCGTTTCGGCGTCGAGGTCGGCGTCAGTTGCCGGCGTCATGTCGGGCTTGGTGTGTACGAGCAGGTCGACCGCGCCGAACCGCCGCATTGTCAGCGAGTCGGTTTCGTCGGCCAGCTCAAGCGCCAGATTTTCGTCATCCGACAGAGGACTCATACGTGTCGTCCTACCATGTCGGGGTGGTCGAATTCGCGGTCATCCTGCTAATCGTCGGTGCGCTCGTGCTTCTCGCGGGGCCATGGATCATGCGAAAGCGCGGGGTCGGCACCGACTGGGTGCCCGGCACCATGGTCGTTACCGGGGTCAGCCCGCGGCCTGACGCTGAGGGTGAGCAGTACGTCACGATCACCGGAGTCATCAACGGACCGACAGTCACCGAGTACACGATCTACACGCGGATGGCTCTTGATGTGAACGCTTGGCCGGCGATGGGCCAGCTGTTCCCGGTGGTGTACTCGCCAGGCAATCCCGAGAAATGGGCGTTCGCGCCGCAGGACGCGCCACCGCCGCCGGCGCAAGGCCACTGAAGCCGCTTGGTCCTCAGCCGGGTTGGTTGGGCTGACTCCTTGCGGGTTCGTCCCTCGCCCGCTTCGTCGTCAGCCGGGTTGGTTGGGCTGACTCCTTGCGGGTTCGTCCCTCGCCCGCTTCGTCGTCAGCCGTGGCAGATTCGCAGCAGGTCGGCCACACTTGTCAGCTTCACGCGCGGCCGACCGGCTCCTTCGCCCGCTGAACATTCATGCTCATCGACCAGCTTCCAATGTTCGCCGGTGACCAGCTTCGGCTGTTGCTGCACAAACCACTCCGCCAGCCGATCGGCATGGTCGGCCTCGAACTCGGGCAACTCGGCGGCGTTCAGGTCCGCCAGCAGCGTGTTGACTGTTTCCTGGGAGTCGCTCTTATTGCTGCCGATCACCCCGGTAGGGCCTCGCTTGATCCAGCCGACCACGTACTCGTTGCGACTGCCCGCCACCCGGCCACCGACATGAGGAATGGTGGCGGCGCGTTCGTCGAACGGCAGCCCCGGTGTCGGCAGGCCGCGGTATCCGACTGCGCGGACGACCAGTTGGGTTGACACCTCGTCGCGCTCGCCGCTGTCCTTGGCGACGACCCGTCCGTCGGCGCCAGTGATCAGCTCGTTACGGCCCAGCACGATCGATGCCACCCCATCCTGACCGTCACCCGATTTGATCTCGGTCGGCGACGTGCAGAAGCGGAAGACGATGCGGCGACTGGCGCCGCTGGGTGGCTTCTCGGCGTAGCCGCGCAGGACCTTGATGTTGTTGCGCACCGTCTTGCTCGCCGCCTCGAGATCGTCGTCGGTGATGTCGGCGAAATCCGCGGGGTCAACGATGACGTCGACATCGTTGAGACTCTCCAGAACGCCGAGCTCACGCAGCTCCAGCGTGGTGAACGGGGCCTGCAGTGGACCGCGTCTGCCGATAACCAGCACCTCCTGCACGCCGCGGGCCTGCAGCGAACTCAGTGCGTGGTCGGCTATGTCGGTGCCCGCCAGTGCGGCAGGGTCGCTGACAAGGATGCGTGCGACATCCAGTGCGACGTTGCCGTTGCCGACCACAACTGCGCGATGGCCCGAGACGTCTGGCGCCAGCTGTGCGAACTTGGGGTGTGCGTTGTACCAGCCGACGAAGTCGACCGCAGACACGCTCCCCGGGAGCTCCTCGCCCGCGATGTTCAACGACCGATCGGATTGGGCGCCGACGGCGTAGACGACGGCGTCGTAGCGCTCGGCCAGCTCGGCTGGTTGTACGTGGCGGCCGACCTCGATGTTGCCGAAGAACCGAAACCGCGGATCCGTCGCCGTCGTTTCGAACTTGGCGCTGATCGACTTGATCTTCGGATGGTCCGGAGCTACCCCCGAACGCACCAGACCCCATGGAGTCGGGAGCATCTCCAGCATGTCGACGTGCACGTCGCGATCTCCGTCAGCGGCGAACTTCTGCAAGGAAGCGGCAGCGAAGTAACCCGAAGGTCCTGAGCCGACGATGGCCACGTAGTACGGCCGCATTGGGTGCATTTGCGCTACCTTCTGTCGCTGTCCGGTCGCGTACAAGGGGCTGGCGCGACGAAGCCGAACGGGGTTTCACCCCGATGCTAGATCGAGGTGGGCGTTATTGACGGCGGTCGTGCAGAAATCTTCTCCGCTGTTTCGCGCCAGGCAGCGACGGCCGCGAAGATCGGCGAGGTGAGTACCCTGAACTCCCGTGGATCCTGACCGTCAAGCCGATATCGCCACCCTGGACTCCACGCTCACCACTGTGGAGCGTGTCCTCGATGTCGAGGGGCTTCGTGGTCGCATCGAAAAGCTCGAGCAGGAGGCTTCTGACCCGAACCTGTGGGATGACCAGTCGCGCGCCCAGAAAGTCACCAGTGAGCTGTCGCACACCCAGGGCGAACTTCGGCGGGTCGAGGGGCTGCGCGGACGACTGGAGGATCTGCCGGTGCTCTACGAACTCGCAGCCGAAGAGGGAGGGGCCGGTGGTGCGGAGTCTGTGGCAGCCACGGAAGCCTTCGCCGAGGCTGACAACGAGTTCAAGCAGCTGCGTGAGGACATCGAGGCGATGGAGGTCCGCACCCTGCTCGCCGGTGAATACGACGAGCGCGAGGCGCTGGTCAACATCCGTTCCGGCGCTGGCGGCGTGGACGCCGCGGACTGGGCCGAGATGCTGATGCGGATGTATATCCGCTGGGCCGAGCAACACAAGTACCCGGTCGAGGTGTTCGATACCTCCTACGCGGAGGAGGCCGGAATCAAGAGTGCGACCTTCGTGGTGCACACGCCGTTTGCGTACGGCACCCTTTCGGTCGAGCAAGGCACCCACCGACTGGTACGGATTAGCCCGTTCGACAATCAGGGTCGGCGTCAGACATCGTTCGCCGAAGTCGAGGTGCTGCCGGTGACCGAGACCACCGACCACATCGATGTCCCAGACGCCGACGTCCGGGTGGACGTCTACCGGTCCAGCGGCCCCGGTGGTCAGTCGGTGAACACCACAGACTCCGCGGTTCGACTGACCCACGTCCCGACCGGTATCGTTGTCACCTGCCAGAACGAGAAGTCGCAGTTGCAGAACAAGGTGTCGGCGATGCGCGTGCTTCAGGCTAAATTATTGGAACGCAAGCGCTTAGAGGAGCGGGCCGAGATGGACGCGCTGAAGGGCGACGGCGGAAGCTCCTGGGGCAACCAGATGCGTTCCTACGTGTTGCACCCCTACCAGATGGTGAAGGATCTGCGCACCGAGTACGAGGTCGGCAATCCAGCAGCGGTGCTGGATGGCGACATCGACGGCTTCCTGGAAGCCGGTATCCGGTGGCGCAACAGAAAAGATGACGACTAGCTCCCTACTTGCATTCGACGCCGCCTCGCATTGGCGTGGCTTCTGGCGCGGTGACATCGGCAACTGGATTCTCGACCGCGGTGTACAGATCGCAATGTTGCTGATCGGCGGACTGATCGCTGCCAGGTTCATCAACTGGGCGGCGTGCAGGATTGTCCGCCTGATCGACGCCGAGTACCAGGAAAGCGATCAGCTGGTGCGTTCCGAGAGGGCCAAGCACCGCCAGGCGGTGGCTTCGGTGATCTCCTGGGTATCGATCGCGGTGCTGTCCGTCATCGTGGCGGTGAAAGTCACCTACATCATCGATATCCCGGTGGGATCACTGGTTGCGCCCGCCGCCGTTCTCGGTGCTGCGCTGGGTTTCGGGGCGCAGAAACTAGTCCAGGATTTGCTCAGCGGATTCTTCATCATCACCGAGAAGCAGTACGGCTTCGGTGACCTGGTTTCGTTGAGCATGGGGGTGTCCCAGGATTCGGTCGGGACCGTCGAGGACGTCACCTTGCGGGTGACCAAGCTGCGCACCAACGAAGGCGAGGTGTACACCATCCCCAACGGAAACATCGTAAGGTCGCTGAACCTGTCCAAGGACTGGGCAAGTGCGGTCATCGACATCCCGGTTCCGGCAACGGCGGACCTTAGCCGCGTCAACGAGTTGCTGCACGAGGTTGCCGAAAGCGCGATCGAGGACGCTGGGCTCGCGGATCTCCTGCTCGACGCCCCTCAGCTCATGGGTGTGGAGAGCATCGAACTGGATACCGTGAATCTGCGAATGGTGGCGCGCACGCTGCCCGGCAAGCAGTTCGACGTTGGTCGCCGGCTTCGCGTACTCGTGATTGCCGCATTGCGTGGCGACGGCATCCTTGCGCCACCCGATGGTTCGATGCCGGTGGTCGAGGCGATCGCTCCCTCGGCTGCAGTCGGCGCCAAGGAGTTTTCACAGGGAGAGTCAGGTCAGCGATGAAGTCCTGGCTCAAGGCCAAGCTCGGTCGGATCCGGATATCGACTGTGGCCCTTTTAGCCGTGTTCTGCCTGCTGCTCTGGGTGCAGCAGACGTTCCCATCCGAGCGGGCGGCCGACGAAGCGCCTGCGCCGGCGGTTGTGCCGCCCGGGTTCGTCCCCGACCCCGACTACACGTGGGTGCCGCGGACGAATGTGCGAACCGCGGCACCGGTGTACACCACGACCCCCACCAGCCCGACGAGTCCGACCGAGTCGACTTCGCCCGGTGAGACAACAACCCCGACCGATTCTCCGCGGCCCACGCCGACCAGCCCGGCGACCGGGGGCAACCCCGTCGGGTCGGTACCGCCAGGCCCGCAGACCCCGCCGAGGCCGCCCCCCAGCGCCACCACGCCGGCGGGTCCGACGGCGCCAACCACCGTGCCGGCGCGGTAATACAGAGGTAATTGCATGTCCTCCGGCTACACTGGCGTGCCGTGATGATCACCCTCGACAATGTGTCAAAGCAGTACAAGTCGTCGGCACGTCCAGCGCTCGACAACATCTCGGTCAAGATCGACAAGGGTGAGTTCGTCTTCCTCATCGGTCCCTCCGGGTCGGGCAAGTCCACGTTCATGCGTCTGTTGCTGGCCGAGGAGCAGCCTTCGTCGGGCGACATCAGGGTGTCTAAGTTCCATCTGAACAAGCTGCCCGGCCGCCACGTCTCCGGGCTGCGGCAGATCTTGGGTTGCGTTTTTCAGGACTTCCGTCTGCTGCAGCAGAAGTCCGTGTTCGAGAACGTGGCCTTCGCGCTCGAAGTGATCGGAAAACGTTCCGACACCATCAACCGGGTGGTTCCCGAGGTGCTGGAGATGGTGGGGCTATCGGGCAAGGCCAACCGCTTGCCCAATGAACTGTCCGGCGGCGAGCAGCAACGCGTTGCCATCGCCCGCGCGTTCGTCAACCGGCCGCTGGTGCTGCTGGCCGACGAGCCGACGGGCAACCTTGACCCCGATACCAGCAAAGACATCATGGACCTGCTCGAACGGATCAACCGCACGGGCACGACCGTGCTGATGGCCACCCATGACCACCACATCGTCGACTCGATGCGCCAGCGGGTCGTCGAACTCGAACTCGGCCGGCTGATTCGTGATGAGCAGCGCGGCGTCTA
>Ga0209991_10000204_pt1 | contig 26312 bp, 25 predicted proteins | sample ChitaG_FD_183167 | JGI IMG/M metagenome (GOLD analysis project Ga0209991, IMG submission 183167) | Deep subsurface microbial communities from South Pacific Ocean to uncover new lineages of life (NeLLi) - Chile_00310 metaG (SPAdes)... | ecosystem: Environmental > Aquatic > Marine > Oceanic >... | reverse complement strand
CTTTTAATCAGGCTTGGTAAGTTCGGGAAATTCTATGCCTGTTCTGAGTTCCCAAAATGTAAATATACTGAATCTTTAAAAGAAAATGTCTTAGGAGTAAAATGTCCGAAATGTAAAGAAGGAGAAATTACTGAAAAGAGAACCAAAAAAGGCAAAATATTTTATGGATGTAACCAATTCCCAAAATGCGATTTTGCCTTATGGGATAAACCCACCGGCGAGAAATGCTCAAAATGTAATTCGCTTTTAGTTAAAACTAAAAGAAATCAGATAAAATGCTCGAATAAAGAGTGTGATTTTAAGATTGATAAATAAATAAAAATTTGATAGATTAAAAAGAGATGTGCCGCGGTGCTGGAATTGGTTTACAGAGGCGACTCAAAATCGTCTGGGAGAAATCCCGTGTGGGTTCGAGTCCCACCCGCGGCACTATTGTGGGTTCCCACCCAGCTTTCAGAAGCTGGGCGAGGCTCGCTCAAACTTTGTTTGAGTGGCGAGTCCCTCCTTCGGCACCAATAAAAAAAGCCCCGAAAGGGCTTTTTTTATTAAAATTGCTCCAATACTATTTTATTTCATTGTTATTTCTTCTTTAGTTAATGCTTCCTTAATTCTCTTTCTCAGTTCTCTGGCAACTTCCCATTGTTTTCCGGGTTTAGTATCGCCAAGAATCCTCAACGATACTTTACCCCCTTCAATGCTTTCCACTCCCAAAACCTCTGGCGGCTTGACGACAAGAGCCCGAAATTGAGTATCTTGAGCTAAGGCCTTGCCAGTTTTATTTATAATTTCTATTGCCCGATCAAGGCTAACTTCATAACCCAAAGCAATATTCATATCTACTCGGGAAAATCCTTTGCTCAAATTAGAAACTTTTCTAATGGTGCTGTGAATAATAAAATGTTGAACGCCATCCAGCCCCCGAAGGGTGGTTCGCCTGAGGTTAATATCTTCTACTTTTCCCTCGGTGCCATCGATATTAACCCAGTCCCCTACTCGATACTGGTCTTCGATTAAAATAAAGAGGCCCGAAACTATATCTTTGACCAAGCTTTGAGAACCAAAGCCAATTGCCAACCCTAAAATTCCTATTCCAGCCAAAAGTGCTCCAATATTTATTCCAAATTCTGGAAGAATCATCAGGGCAACCACCAATATAATCACTATTTTCCCGGCCATCAAAAAGACTTGAATTAAGGTTTGAGTTCTTTTCTCTAAAGCCTTTCCATCTCGTCCAGGATGGGTTTTCTTAGTTATAATTTCTATTAGGTGCAAGCTAAATTTTTTAAAAATTTTATATACAATAATACCGCCAATAATAATTACTAAAATTTTCAGACCCGGGTTTAAAAGCCACTGAAGAATAGATTGTAAAATTGTTTGGAAATCAAGAGTAGGCATCTTATTTTATTTTATAAAAAATCGCTTAAGAAAACAAGTTTTCTTAAAAATCATTATTAAAAGATAGCCAGAAAGAATTCCGACTAAAGCCCCGGCTAAAATATCTGAGGGCCAATGAATTCCAGAAAAAACCCGAGATATCGAAATTAAAAAGCCGGCTAAAAAAAATAAAATGCCAGCTTTTTTGTTGTAAAAATAGACAACGGTGGCAATGGCAAAAAAGAAAGCAGCATGACCTGAAGGAAAAGCGAATTGATTTACGCGATCCACAAGTAAATTGACATGGTTTTCAACAAAGGGCCTTGGTTTTGGCAAGACATAGCGGATGATTTCGACAATTACAAACCTGGCTAAAATTGCGGCTATAAAGGCCTGAACCACCATTAACCAATATTTTCTGAAATTTCTGATTAAAAATAAAATTAATAAAAAAATTAAAATATATCCAAAATATTGGGAAAAAAAAATAGCTAAAGTATCCGACCAGAGATTTTGTCCAGCGAAATTATTTATCTGTTGAAAAAGATAGAAATCAATATTCATATTCTTTTATTAAGTTTTACCAGATTTTCGAGTAGGCAGGCTACGGTCAAAGGGCCTACCCCGCCTGGAACTGGGGTAATGTAGCTTGTTTTTTGGGAAACATTTTTGAAATCAACATCTCCCACCAGTTTTCCTCTTTGATAACTGGTGCCCGCATCAATAACTATCACTCCCTTTTTTACCATTTCCCCTTTGATTAAATTTGGTTTACCTACCCCCGAAACTAAAATATCAGCATTCTTGGCAAAAAAGGGAGTGTCTTTTGTAAATTCATTTAGAACCGAAACGGTTGCTTTTTTTTGTAAGAACCATAGAGCCGAAGGCTTGCCAGTTAATCTACCTGCACCAACAATCACAACATTCTTTCCTTTAATTTTTATTTTATATTCTTTTAAGAGCCGAGATACACTGCCTACTATTGGTGGTAAAATTGATAAATCATCTGTATAAAATTTTCCTAAGTTTTTTTCTGATAAACAATCGACATCCTTTTCTAGGGGAATGGTATTTAAAATTTCTTGGGCTTTAATATTCTGAGGTAAGGGTAATTGAATTATTAATCCCGAGACGCTTGGCAATATTTTTTTAACTTCTTTCTTTAATCTCATAGTATTAATTCTTGATGAAAATTTAAATAATTTAAAATCAATTCCCACTTCCCCGCAGGCTTTTCTTTTTTGATTGATGTAAATTTTTGAAACCTGGCTTTGGCCTACTAAAACTACGCCTAGAACCAATTTTAAATGGCTCTTTTTTATTTTTTTCTCAAGGTCTTCAAGAATCTTCTGAGCTATTTTTTTACCATTCAAAATTTTAGCCATTAGGGTATTGGAAATTTTTTACAAAGTTTTTTGACTTCTTTTTTAATTCTCGGGCAAGATCTTGAGTTAGAAATCACTTCATTAATCCAGAAGGCTATTTTTTTCATCTCTTTTTCTCTTATTCCTCTTGTCGTTAAAGCTGGGGTTCCGATTCTAATTCCCGAAGGGTTAAAGGGGCGTCTCTGGTCATAGGGAATGGAATTTTTATTAACGATAATACCTGATTTTTCCAATAAGTCCTGAGCTTCTTTACCCGAAATTTCTTTATTGGTTAAATCAATTAAAATTAAATGATTATCGGTTCCTCCAGAAATTAAGTTAAAATTATATTTTTTAAGTCCTTTGGCTAAAGTTTTGGCATTTTCAACAATTTGCCGAGTATATCTTTTAAACTGAGCTGTCTGAGCCTCTTTTAAAGCTACCCCCAGAGCACAAATTGTCTGATTATGAGGCCCCCCTTGAATTCCAGGGAAAACTTTGGGGAAAATTTTATCTTTAAGATTTTCTCGACAAATAATTATTGCCCCTCTTGGTCCTCTTAGGGTTTTATGAGTAGTAGTAGTTACTACATCGGCAAAGGGAAAAGGATTAGGATGAACGCCGCCTATAACCAAACCTGCGATATGGGCAATATCAGCTAAAAGATAAGCTTCAGCCTTCTTTGCAATTTGAGCAAATTTTTGGAAATTTATTTTCCTGGGATAAGCACTGTAACCGGTAATAATTAATTGTGGCTTCTCAGCTTTAGCTAATTTTTCAATTTCTTTGTAGTCTAAAAAACCATTTTTATCTAAAAGGTAATTAACTACTTTAAAATCTTGACCAGAAAGAGAAACTTTAGCTCCCTGACTTAAATGACCTCCGTGGGGTAAGGCTAAGCTCATAATTTTATCGCCAGGAGCTAAAAGCCCTCTTAAAACTGCATAGTTAGCTGGGCTTCCAGAATAAGGTTGAACATTAACTGCCCATTTTTTAGAATTTATCCTAAAGACTTTTTTTACTCTTTCTTCAACCAATGTTTCCAATTTATCAATGTTTTTTGTTCCTCCATAATATCTTTTATACGGTCGTCCTTCAGAATATTTAACAACGAAAATTGAGCTCAGGGCTTCCCTAACCGCTTTTGAGGGATAGTTTTCTGAAGCGACCAAATTTAAAGTCTCCTGGTGTCTCTTTTCTTCTTTTTCAATAAGATTAGCAATTTTAGAATCCTTTTTTCGAATAATTTTAATTTCCATAAAATTAATGTTTAAAACATCTAATACCGGTCAGAACCATTGGAACTTTATATTTATTACAAAGATTAATTGTCTCTTTGTCGCGGATAGAGCCGCCAGGTTGAATAATAGCTCTTACCCCTCCCTTAATTAAGGCTTCAGGACCATCAGAGAAAGGAAAAAATCCATCAGAGGCAGCTACTGAATTTTTAACCTGCCTTCCTGCTTTTAATATCGCTAACTCACAACACCTCTTCCGGTCTTGCTGGCCAACCCCCGAAGAAACCAAAGTTTCTTTCTTTACTAAAACTATAGCATTTGATTTAGAAACTCTGCAAATTTGCCAAGCAAAAACAAGATCTCTTATCTGTTTTTTTGTTGGCTTAATATTGGTTGCTATTTTTAAATTCTTTTCAGTAATTATTTTTAAATCTGGTTCTTGAATTAAAAATCCCCCTCTAATTTTTTTTAAATTAATTTTTCTTTCAAGCTTAGGACTTCTCAAAGCCGTATTAGTTAAAATTATTAGATTTTTCCTTTGAAAAAACACATTTAGGGCTTCTTTCTTAATTTCAGGGGCTGAAAGAATCTCAAAAAATTTATCTTTTAGCATTAAGTTGGCTAACTTCTTATTAACAAGTCTATTAATAACAATTATTCCACCAAAAGCAGCTAAAGAATCGCCCAAATACCAAGCGCGGTAAAAAGCCTCTCTGGCGTTTTTGCCATAAGCTGCTCCGCAAGGGTTTCCGTGTTTAACTATTACACAAGCTGGCTTTTTGCCACCCAAATGAGATAAAGCCGAGATTGCTCCATTAATATCTAAAAGATTATTAAAAGAGATTTCTTTTCCTTGAAGTTTTCTAAATCTTTGAACGGCTAAAGGGTCTCTGTTTTTGGACTCTATATAAAAAGCGCCTTTTTGATGAGGGTTTTCACCATAACGAGTGTCAAAAAATCTAACTCCCTCAATTTTAAATTTATTTCTAAAAGACATCTTTTAAAAACTTGGCTATATTTTTATCGTATTCAGTTGTTAGTTGAAAAACTTTTTTAGATAGTTTTAATCGGGTGTTTTCTGGAATCTCTTCTTTCTTTTTCAGAATATTTATTACTTTGTTATAATCTTTTGGATCAATTATTACTGTTACATATTTATAATTTTTGGCTGCTGCTCGAATCATTGTTGGTCCCCCAATATCAATATTTTCAATAGCTTGTTTAAGAGTGCAATTTTTTTGAGTAATAACTTTTTTAAAAGGGTAAAGATTACAAACTACCATATCAATTGGTTGGATATCTAATCTTTTAGCTTCTTTTTGGTGTTTTAAATTTTCTCGATTGTAAAGCAGGGCTCCTTCAACCTGAAAAGAAATTGTCTTCATTCTTCCATCGAAAGCTTCCGGATTCTTAGTAACTTTTTCAATTGGAATTACTTTAATTCCTGCCTCTTTTAAGACTTTGGTTGTCCCACCAGTTGATATTATCTCCCAACCTAATTTAACTAAACTTTTAGCAAAACCAACTATTCCTGTTTTATTCCAGACACTAATCAAAACTCGTTTTTTTATTTCCATCTTAATTTAAATTTAAATTCTGGTAGTTTTCCTAAAAACATAAAACCTAAAGAAAATATTGCAGCTATTATAAAAGCTATATTTATTTTGGGAATAAAAAAGAATAATCCTGCTAAAATCGAAAATAAAAAAAATCTGGAAATATTTATAATTATTTCTCGATAGATTATGAATTCATCAGCTTCTGCTCCTTTTAAGGCTGCTTTTTCATAAAGAATGGTCTGAAAAGGAATACCAGCTGTAGTCCGACAAATTCTATAAAGAGTGTGAGCTAAAAAAGCATCAAAAGCTGAAACTACAAAATATTTTATTATCCAGGCTCCAGAAGTTAAAAAAGAGCCAATGTTTAAAAGTTTTGCTCGATTGACTCTGTCAGCCACCTTTCCCATATATAAAGTAAAAAGTGCAGAGCTTCCTAAAGCCAGAGAAGCAATCCCTCCCATAACAGTATATTGAATAGCTAAAATAAACATAAAAAGTGGCCAAAGATAAACGCTTATTCCTACTTCTAAACCATTGGTGATAAAAGCTAAAGAAATTTTTCGATTTTCTTTTTTAAAAATTCTTCCCCAAGCCTTCTCGTAAGAATCGGTATAAATTTCATGAACTTCTTTAGAAAGAAATAAAGGAATAGCTGAAGCTAAAAGAACACATAAAATTGTAATAAACAAAACTGGATAACCGAAAGCAGTTAATATCAAACCTCCAATAATCGGACTAATAATTGTGGGGGCAACGCAGGCAATATTGAGTTTTCCTACCTCCATTGCCCGGTGATCTTTTTCTGAAAAGCGAGCAAAATCAGTATGGAAAGCTGGCCAAAAAAGAGTCATCCCGAAAGCTCTTAAAATTATAGCTAAGGGTATTAATAAAAAAGATTGATATAGGAAAAATAAAGAAATGTAATATCCAAAAAAGAAAAAATGGCTAAAAAGCATACAATGTTTCAAACCAATTTTTGTCATTAATTTGCCTCCATAAACTGCTAAAATTCCGTAAAGCCCATGGATTACTCCAAAAAATAATAAGGTCAAGGGAAGAGATTTATCAAAATAAAGATAGAGATAAATCGGCTCGAATATCAAAATCATTCCTAAGGCCAGATAGCGAATAGCCACACTAGTAAAAAACTGGGTAGCTTCTCTCTTTAAAAAATAATGGAGAAAATAAATTGGGGAATAATGAAGAGGCATGTTCCTTCGCCCACCTTCGCCTTTCAGGCTTCGGCGGAGTCAGTCAAACTCAAAAATTAAAAATTAAAAATTAAAAATTTTTCTAGTTGTTTTTTAGTTAAGGGGCCAACTCGTAAAATTTTAGGTTTTGGCGTAGTTAAATCTATTACTGTGGAAGGCTTACTTTTTAGTAAATTTCCAGCGTCCAAAATTAAATCTGGTTGCCCCCCACCACTTTTTGTACGTTTCGCTTGGTCAAGCCCTTTCCCTCGAGAAGTGGTGAGGGGTTGGTTTTTAAATTGTTTTATTACTTCTTTAATTTTAGTTGAGGGGAATTTTCCAGAAATGTTGGCTGAAGTGCCGGTTAAGGGACGATTTAATTTTTTCAGTAAAAGGTTAACTAATTTATAATTTGGTATTCTTAAGCCAATCTTTTTTGTTGGTCCAAAAAGAATTTTAGGTAATTTTTCTTTATTTTTTAAAACTACAGTTATTCTTCCTGGCCAGAATTTTTTTAAAAACTTCTCTTGACTTCCGTTAATATAAGCTAATCTCTTAGCCGTTTTTATATCTTTGACAAAAATTGGAATGGCTTTTTCTTTAGGCCTCTTTTTTATTTCAAAAAGCTTTTTAATAGCATTTTTGTTTTGAGCATCAGCTAATAATCCATAAACAGTATCGGTTGGGCAAATCATTACTTCTCCCTGTTTAATTGATTTTACTGCAATTTTAACTGCTTCTTTAAAATTTTTCTTGCCTCGCACCGAAATTCTCTTAGTACGAGGAGAAGAAATTTTTAATATTTTCATTATTTAGATTTAGAAGCTTGCTCTAAAGCTAACTTAATTGCTCCTATTACCGGAGCTTGTTTTGGCCGGATAAATTCAACTTCTGGAGCCATCTTTTTTACTTCTTTTTTTACTGTATTTAAAACAATTGTTGATTCAAAAGTACCGCCAACTAAAACTAAGGGGAATTTTTCTTTTTCAAAATTTAATTTTTTTATAACTTGGATTGCAGCTAAAGCTAATTCTTTTCCCCCCTCAATTGAAATGTCTTTAGCAATTTCATCTCTTTTTTTAACAGCCCTATCAATTAGTGGAGATAATAAAGAAATTTGTTCAACAAAATCTTTTTTATAATCAAAATAAACCATTTTCATTAACTCCTTTTCTTTCTTAATCTTCCATTTTTTAAAAATTAAACCAGTGAGCCGGCTTTTTCCTCCTCTACCATCGAGTTGTCGACAAACTGCTCGCAAAGCTCTCTGCCCTAACCAAAATCCAGAGCCATCATCTCCCAAAAGCCAGTCCCAACCACCAGAAATTACCTCTTTTCCTCTTCTCCAGCCTATAGCTACAGAGCCAGTCCCAGAAATTAAAACTACTCCCTCTTTTTTATCAGTGCCAGACCCAAAAGCAGCCAGCTGATCTCCTTCGACAATTATTTTTTTCTTAGAAAGCCAACTAAATTCCGGATATTTCAAAAGGTTTTTTTTAATTATTGTTTTTTTCTTTTTATCTTTCTCTAAGCCGGCAGCTAAGGCAAGATAGATTAAAGATATTTCTTCCTTTTGGTATTTTTTTAAAATCTTTTTAACTGCCTTCCTAATATTAAAGATCGCCCTTTTCATTCCGATTTTATCTGGATTAGAAGGTCCAGACTCAGCTTTAGCTAAAATTTTACCATTTAAATTAGCTAAGGCAGCTATTGTCTTTGTTCCTCCTCCATCAACGCCAATGACATATTGTGAATTTTTATTTTTCATAAACTCTTTTTTAGTATATCATTTTTTGAGAAAGAGAAATATAAAAGGCCCCGTTAGATAGATTTTGGGGCCCATGATTACTGGAAGGGGAAACTCCAAGGGTAGATATTTGAAGTGGGGTCAATCCGTTATTTCCTTTTTTCAACGACTGTTTGAAATTTAGAATAAAAGTCGCGGCACGCGTCGGTCGTCTTCGGCGACCACGCTAACACTGCTCCTTGTTAATACGTAGTATTACATAACCAGTCGCTTCGCTCCTTGTAATTACTTCGTAATTAAGGAGGAGGAGCAAAGCGACGACTGGTTTGTAAACCCCTCGGTTTTAATCTTTCCGCTACGAGGAAACGCCCACTGTTCACACACAGCCCAGTTTCCCCGACCCCTTTCTGCCTTTTTTCACACTTTTAAAAAGTGTGAAAAAAGTTGTATTATCTCTAATATTTTCCATTGCTAAAGAGTGAGGCCCCACTATACAATTTGAGCCAATTAAGACTCCGGGCATCAAAGAGACATTAATTCCGATTTTGGTATTCTGACCAATTATTGCCCCTAGAGAACTAAGGCCAGTAGAAATTTTCTCTCCTTTAATTTTTGTTTTTACATTCTGGCGATCTATTCTTCGGTTAGCTGTAACTGTCCCTGCTCCGATTGTGCATCCCTTGTCAAAAATTGAATCTCCAAAAAAACCCAAATGTGTGCGACAATCGTCTTGAAGAATTGAGTTTTTAATTTCGGCTCCTGCCCCAATCAAGACATTGTCTTCTAAATTAGTGTAACCTCTAATCAAGACGTTATTGCCAAGAGTGCAATTATTCCCTATATAACAAGGTCCTTTAATTACAGCTCCTTCAAAAATTTTTGTATGATTTCCGATATAAACCTTTCCTTCAACCGTTACATTTTTGGCAATTTGGATATTTTTTTCAATTTTTTTTCTTAAAAATTTATCAAATAAATATTTTTCTATTTCAAATAAATGCCAGGGATATTTTAGAGGAGAAGCAATTTTTTCAATAGCCACTACTCGGACATCATTTCTTTTAACATATAAAGATAAAGCGTCTTCAAAATCATAAAGGCCCTTTTTAACTTTTTGATAAGCTGTAAAAAAATCCGGGGATAAAAGATAAACGCCAACTATTCTTATTTTTGAAGGCTCTTTTCCCTTCTTTGGTTTCTCAACAATTCCCAGCACTCTATCTCCTTTAAGCTTCATTATTCCATAAAGCTCTGGTTTTTCTGTTTTTTGACCAACCAAAACTGCTTTAACTTTTACCTGCTCCGCACCGAACTTGTTCTGGTACGGGGAATTTTGACCCCGTACCAGAAACTTCGTTTCGGTGCGGGGCATGCTTTTAATTTTTAACTTTTTTACTATCTCTCCTCCATCTATTCTTTCGGCATTCAAAACGAAAAAAGGTTCTTTTAAAAGATTCCTGGCCTGATATAGGGCATTTCCCATCCCTTTTGCTTTTTTCTGTAAAATATACTTTATTTTAAGCTTGCTAAATTGATGGCCTCTTAATTCCTTCTCAACATCTTTTTCAGGACCTTGAATAATTATTAAGTTTCTTAGTCCTGCCTTCTCTAGGCTATCAATTGTATAGTAAATCAAAGGTCTGCCCATTATTTTAATGAGACTCTTATTTTTTTGATTTAATGGCCAGAAACGAGAAGACTCACCTCCAGCTAAAATTACCGTTTGCATAATAAAAAAAATGAAATTAAGGGCTGAGAAGCTTAAAAAGGGTTTTTGCTAATTTATTAGGATCATGCCGAACGAATCCTTTTTTTCTTAAAAAATTTCCTTTGATGATTTTAAGCCTATTTCCTTTAAAGCTTTCCCTATTACATTTAACAAAAGCTGCTCCTCCTTTTTCATATTTAGCCACTCTAGCAGTTGATGGCTTTCTGTTATTAAAAATAACGTAATCTAAAAACTTTCCTCCCAAATATTTCTCAATTTCTTTGACAAAATCTAAATCCTTGAAATTATTTGTTTCTCCAAGTTTTGTCATTAAGTTACAAATATAAACTTTTTTCGCCTTACTCTTCCTTATTATCTCCGGAATTCCCTTAACTAATAAATTTGGGATAACGCTGCTATACAAATCGCCCGGGCCAATAATAATTAAATCAGCTTTTAAAATAGCTGATTTTGCTCTTTTATTTGCTCTTACTTGAGGTTTTAAATAAACTTTTTTAATTTTAAGATTTGGGTTGTGTTTTGGAACGTCTATATTTGTTTCTCCCTCAATAATTTGGCCATCTTCTAAAATTGCATAGAGATTGGTGTTCTGAAGAGTTACTGGTATCACTTTTCCTTTAATATTTAAGATTTTTCCTGCTTCTTCTATCGCTTCCTCAAAACTACCCTTAATTCTTTCTAGGGCAGTAATCAAAAGATTACCGAAACTATGGCCAGACAACCCGTTTCCTTCATTAAAACGATAAGCGAACAAATTAGACAGTCCTTTTTCTGAACGAGAAAGAGCTATTAAAGCCTTTCTAACATCACCTGGAGGTAAAATGCCAAATTCTTCCCGTAAGATCCTAGTTGATCCTCCACTATCTGCCATTGAAACAATAGCCGAAAGCTGAACCGGGTATTTCTTTAAACCAGAAAGAACCGTAAAGCATCCTGTCCCCCCTCCAATGACTACAATGTCGCTCCGCTTCCCCAGAATTTCATTCTGGCGCTCGCCTCTGGCTCGCTTCGCTCCGCTCCTAAGACACCTTCGGTTTCTTACGTCGCTCACTTCGTTCGCTCCTATTTTTCCACCACGGGGGGATACCCAATCCTCCCGACCCCTCCTGTGCAATTGGTTCGAGCTCTTCAAGCTCTCCCAATTGTTTTTTCTCTTGTTATTCATATTTTTTAGCCAATTCAAGAGTTTTGAGATTAATCTCAAGATATTTTTCTGGAATAACTTTTTTCATTGCTCCAAGAACTGAATTTGGCCTAAGGGGAATTAAATTTTTAAAACTAGCGTAAAATAATAAAAATATTCCAGCTGTTACTGAAGTTCCTATTTTTTCTTTAAGAATTTGGTTGGCTGGAAGTAAAATTGCTCTCTGAGAAAATTTTTGAAGATCTTTTAAAATATTTTTCGTTGAAGGCCTCTTTTTATTTCCCAGAATTGGACTTAAAAAGTTATTCAATATAAAAATGGTCTTAGCCTCTTTTGAACCATAGCGGCAGGCCCTTAAGGCTTCTTGAGCTTCCAAAGAAATTATTAAATTAGCTCCTCCTTGTTTAACTAGGGGGGAATAAACCTTTTTACCAAAACGAAAATGAACTTCTACGCTTCCTCCTCTTTGAGAGAGGCCATGAAGTTCAGAAGCTGCTAAATCATAATCTTCAGCCAAAGCTGTCTCTGAAATGATTTTAAGTAAGGTAATTAAGCCTTGGCCGCCAATGCCAGTTACAACAATATTAAAGTCTTTAAATTTTTTTTGTTTTTTCATGAAATTTATTTTTTAAATCTTTTGGCTAAGAGGGCGCAAATTCTTCTGGCGATAATTACAGAAACCTCTTTTTTCTCTAAAAATTCTTTGATGGTACTAACCATTTTTTCGAAATTTTGAGGATCAATCACCTTGAGATTTTTCACTCCTACTGCCTGAACGATATTCTCTATTTTAATCTCCTCGGTTTCCTCGCCCATTCCAGTCTTCCCCATTCCCGGGTGCGGCTGGTGGCCGGTCATAGCCGTGGTTCTATTGTCTAAAATGATAATAAGAGGGTTTGATTTATTAAAAACGGTATTAATTAAAGCCGGGATGCCGGCGTGGAAAAAGGTAGAATCGCCAATTAAAGCTATAACTTTCTGCTCGGCTGCTTGCCTTGAGCTAAGTCGAAGGGATTTTCTAATTCCATGGGCAATGCCAATTGATGAACCCATGGAAAAAAGATAATCTTGCAAAAAATGAGGAGGGCAGGCAGCAATCATATAGCAACCGATATCCCCGCCAAAAACAGTATTTTTCGGGGCAGCTTTTTTAATGGCTGAAAAAACTAACCAATAAGGACAGCCTGGCGGAGCAACTTCGGCTGAACAAAGTTGGGGATAGCGTTTTTCTAATGGCAGCTCCTGAAATTTTCGTAAATGTTTTTTAAAATCAATTTTAATTTTCTTTTTAGCAATTTGAGCAATAGCTGAAATCACATTTTCTGGCTTTAGTTCTCCAATCTCTGAAAGATGACTTTTGCCAAAAATTTGAAGTCTAGGATTGGAACTTTTAGCTAATCTCTCAATTTCCTTCTCTAAATAAGGCTCCAACTCTTCAATTATTAAAATCTTGTTTAATTTTTTGATGAAATTTTTTATTTTTTTCTCTGGCAGAGGATAAAAAAATCCCAGCTTTAAAACTGGCAAATCCAAATTAAGTTCCTTTAAGGCTTCCATTACATATAAATAAGAAATTCCCGACGTAATTACTCCTATCCCTTTTGGGGTCCCTTTTGGGGTCAGACCCGGGTCTGACCCCGTTTGACCCGTTTGATTCTTGATTATATTTATTTTGCTTTTTTCAGAAAATTCTTTGATTTTCTCAATTTTTGAAAGAAGTTCTCGATGCATCCTCAAAGTTCTGGGCGGCATGGTTGAGAATTGCTCAGGGTTTTTGACAAGCCTCCCCACTACGAGTCCGGGGCTCGTAATTTTTTCTAAAACAACTGGTGCTGACTGATGAGCTACTCTGGTGGTTGTTCTCACCATTACCGGAATCTTAAAGCTTTTTGAAATCTCAAAAGCCAGTTTTATAAAATCTTTGCATTCCTGGGGTTCAGAAGGTTCTAAAATGGGGATGTGGGCTAGGTAGGCAAAGGCTCTGGAGTTTTCTTCTGATTGAGCCGAACTCCAACAAGAAGGATCGTCAGCGACCAATAAAACAAAAGGGCCCTTGATACCGGTGTAACAAAGGGGTATCAAACTTTCGACACAAACATTTAAACCAAAATTCTTCATGGCCACTAAAACCTTCAGTCCAGAAAAACTAGCTCCAATTCCAGCCTCAAGAGCAACTTTTTCATTGGTAGAAAATTCAAAATAAACACCTGCTTTTTTGGCGATTTGAGAAAAAACATTGCCAATTTCAGAAGAAGGAGTACCGGGATAAGTTGAGACAAAATTGACCCCCGATTCTAAGGCTCCTCGGACAATAGCCTCGTTTCCTAAAAGTATTGTTTTTTTACCGGGTTTATTTTCTAAAATTTCCTGCATAAATTGTACCCTGAATTATTTTATTCTACGGTTACGCTCTTAGCGAGATTGCGGGGTTTGTCGACATCGCAGCCTCGCAAAACTCCCATGTAATAAGCAAAAAGTTGCAAGGGAATGACGCCTAGAATTGGGGTCAACATTTCCAGAGTTTTAGGAATATAGATTACATCATCAACTAAATCTTTAATTTTTTTATTTCCCTCGGTTGTTAAGGCAATAACTTTTCCCTTCCTGGCCTTTATTTCTTCAATATTAGAAATCATCTTCTCGTAAACAGAATCTTGAGGACAAATCGCTATTGTTGGAAAATTCTCATCAATTAAAGCAATGGGGCCATGTTTCATTTCTCCTGCTCCATAGCCTTCAGCATGAATGTAGGAAACTTCTTTCAGCTTTAAAGCTCCTTCTAAAGCTACCGGGAAATTATATTTTCTGCCAAGAAATAAAAAATTATTATATTTTTGATATTTTTTGGCTAATTTTTCGATTTGGGAAGCCTGATCTAAAATTTTTCTGATTTTTAAAGGAATCTCTTTTAGTTCTCTGACAATTCTCTGGCCCATCACTTGAGATAACTGACGCCGCCGTCCCAAAAATAAGGCCAGGAGGGCTAATACTGTTAGTTGAGAAATAAAGGTTTTTGTTGAGGCCACTCCAATTTCTGGGCCAGCGTGATTATAAATTCCGGCGTCAACCTCTCTGGTTAAAGAAGAGCCGATTACATTAACGATCCCTAAGGTTAAGGCTCCTTTTCTCTTTGCCTCTCTTAAAGAAGCTAAAGTATCAGCTGTCTCCCCTGATTGGGAAATTGCTAAGATTGCTGTTTTTTCATTTAAAATTGGTTTTCGGTAGCGGAATTCTGAGCCATATTCAACCCCTGCTGGCACTCCCCCATATTCTTCAACCATATATTCTCCAACCAGACCGGCAAAGTAAGAAGTTCCGCAGGCAATAATTATTAGATTTTGAATGTCTCTTAATTTTTTCTCAATCCCTGCCAGTCCTCCTAATCTTGCCAAACCCTCTTTCTCAATCATTCTTCCTCGAATGGCATTTCCAATTACTTCTGGCGCCTCAAAAATCTCCTTTAACATAAAATGAGTAAATCCTCCTTTTTGAGCTTCCTCTAAATCCCATTCGATTTCTTCAATTAGCTTTTCTTTTTTGTTTTGTTTCAAATCGGTAATAAAAAATTTCTCAGAGGTTAAAACAGCAATCTCGCCATCGCTAAGATAAACTACTTTTTTTGTTCGACCAATAATAGCCGAGGGGTCGGAAGCTACAATGTATTCTTTATCTCCCAAGCCAATTAAAATTGGTGAGGAATTTCTGGCCACAACAATTTTTTCTGGATCATCTCGCGAGATTATTGCCAGACCGTAGGTTCCTTTGACTAATTTCAGAGCTTTTCTAACTGCTTTTTCTAAATTACCATCAAAAAATTTTTCAATCAAATGAGCCAAAACCTCAGTGTCAGTTTCTGAAGAAAATCGGTGGCCTTCTTTAATAAGTTTTTCTTTTAAAACTTTATAATTTTCAATGATTCCATTGTGAACAAGATAGATATTTTTTTGACAACCTGAATGGGGGTGAGCATTTTCTTCATTCGGCTCTCCATGAGTAGCCCAACGAGTATGGAAAATTGCCGAGTTGCCAAAAAAATTAGACTGCTGGATTTTTGCGTCTAATAAATTAATTCGGCCAGCTACTTTGACCAAATGAATCTCTTTTTTAGCCGAATCAAAAACAGCTAGCCCTGCTGAATCATAACCGCGGTATTCTAAACGTTTTAAGGCCTCTAGCCCAATCTGAGGATTATTATATTTTCCTATGTAGCCAACAATTCCACACATAAAAATTAGGGGTTAGGTTTTAGGGATTAGGTTTTAGTTGTGATCTTTCATTCTAACTTCAATTTTATAAAAAGAAAAGGAGCGGGGCGGCGAAGCCGCCCCGCCCGTCTACGAGACGAAGTTAGCACCCGTTTATTCAATCAAGCCGTCTCTGAGTAGTTTCGGTAAAAGAATTTCTCTAACAGGTGTAGTTAAATTTAAGTTTTGGGCTTCAGTATAAGAGAAAAAATTGATATTCAATATCTCTTTTTTATTTTTCTTTAATTTTAGAGGTTCTTTATAGTCACACAGGTAAGCTTGTAATGGATAATTAATAGAGTTTTCGGTTAAATCATCCACTGAAAAGTAAAGGAATTTTAGAGTAGTTTCTAATCCAATTTCTTCCTTTATTTCCCTGACAATAGCTCTTTCTGGTTTTTCGTCTTCTTCTATCCTCCCTCCAGGGATATTCCATTTATTTTGAGCAGGTTTTTTTGCTCTTTGAACTAAGAGTAATTTCTTATTTTTTAAGATTATTGCTGCTACCACAGGTTTTTGTTTTATAGTTTGCGTCATTAAAGTATCTTAGACATTCTACCAAAAAACCGCCTTCTTGGCGATTTTTCGTGACTCCCCAGTTCAAAGCTTATTATAATTTTAGAGAACTGGGAATATATGACAATGATGAAGGAGAAGCTTATAGAAATTAAAAGATTCTACAGAAATCTCAAATTATCTCCTGTTGTGGCAACTCATTGAATACTATAATGCATTATAGTATTTGGCTCTGTATAAACAAAAGGGCGGCTTGACTTGGTGTCGCACCGCTTTGCAAAATGGAGCTCGCTCATTTATTTTGTTTTCCGCTTATTTCTCTTATCTTTTTCGTTTATGGGTCACGACTCCCATTTCTTTTCTTGCCGCTTCAGGATGCTCAGACCTATATCTGATTTCGGCCACACAGTCAGGACAGTTAATTGTAATATCCCTGCTTAGGATGGTGTCTCCCATCGGTTTTCCGCAAGCTGTGCGTCTTACAAATAAAGCCCCCAAGTGGGTAAAGTCATCTGTTTTTGTGAAACAACCGAGTATAGATGATAAATCAGGCAGGTTTTCAATGGTTACCGTATTTTTCTCGTCATTACTTTCTTTCTTTGTCATTTCCTGTCTCCTTTCCCTCTAACAAAAATAAGGAGCTATCCCTCCTCTGTAAGAAATCTTACAAAATAACTCTAATAAGTCAAGCCCGCAAAACAAAAACCACGTCAAACGTGGCATAGTCAGCTCCGGAGGTAGGACTCCCACCTTCGCCAAGGCTTCGGTGGGCAAGCGAACCTCTAGACTACGATATTAATTAGCTTCCCGGGGACAAAAATTACTTTTTTGATTTCTTTGTCTCCTATCCATTTTTTGATTTTTTCTTGAGATAGGGCTAATTCTTTGGCTTTTTCTTCAGAAATATCAGCTTTAACTTCGATTTTGTCGCGAACTTTACCATTAACTTGAATAATTAACTGAATAGTCTTCTCTTTAATCAATTTTGGATCATATTTGGGCCAAGGCTGACTGTGGATGCTAGCGTTTAGGGTATAAGGTTTAGGGTTTTGTTTCTGCCAAAGTTCCTCGGCTAAATGAGGAGCAAAAGGAGCCAATAATAATAAAAGGGCCTTGTAGTTAGTGGTTGGCCGCCTTTGGCGAGCCTCGCCTCTGGCGGGTAGCTTGGAAAGTTTTGACATTTCATTAACTAAAATCATCAAAGCGGAAATTGCCGTATTAAACCTTAAATTTTCAATGTCTTCGGTCACTTTTTTGATTGTTTTATGCATTAGTTTCTTTAATTTTGAATTTTGGTCATTGGGATTTGTTTCGGATTTCGAAGTAATGAGGTTCCAAACTTTCTTTAAAAACCGATCTATTCCTACTATTCCCTTTGGATTCCAGGGCCCACCTTGATTATATGGCCCCATAAAACAGAGGTACATTCTGATAACGTCTGAACCATATTTTTTAACTTGTTGATCGGGATCAACCACATTTCCTCGGGACTTTGACATTTTCTGACCATCTTCGCCTAAAATTATTCCTTGATGCCGAAGGGTTAAAAATGGCTCTCTGAAATTCAAATAACCGAGATCTCTTAAAACTTTGATAAAAAATCTAGAATACAAAAGATGCATTACCGCATGTTCAGCTCCGCCAATATACATATTAACTGGTAACCAAGTTTTTAATTTTTTCTTTGCGGCAAATTTTCTTTCATTTCTTGGATCGCAATAGCGAAGATAATACCACGAAGAGCAAACAAAAGTATCCATGGTGTCGGTTTCTCTTTGAGCCGGTCCCTGGCATTTTGGACAAACTGTCTCAACAAATTTTTTTGATCTGGCTAAAGGAGATTTCCCTGGACCTGCTGGCCGGAAATCTTTAATATTAGGCAAAAGAACTGGTAAATCTTTTTCTGGAACTGGCTGCCAACCACATTTTTGGCAAAAGATCATAGGAATTGGAGCTCCCCAATATCTTTGTCGAGAAATTAACCAGTCTCTTAATTTGTAGCAGACAGCCTTTTTGGCCTGACCTTTTTTAGCCAACCATTCAACGATTCGATCTTTAGCTTTCTCAGATGGCATTCCATTAAACCTATCGGAATTAACTAAAACTCCTTCTCCCTCATAAGCTTTTTCTGTTCCATCAGAAACCACCAAAGGAGCCTTTTTGGGAAGTTTTCTTTGACCCTCCTCTGGTTGAATAACCCTAATTATCGCTAAACTATATTTTCTGGCAAAATCAAGGTCTCTCTGGTCATGAGAAGGAACGGCCATAATGGCGCCGGTACCATAATGAATTAAAACATAATCTGCGACAAAAATTGGGATTTCTTTATCATTTACCGGGTTAATGGCTTTAATTCCCTTAACTTCAATTCCGGTTTTTTCTTTTATCTCAGAAATTCTTTCTCTCTCGGTTTTTCTTTTGGCTTCTTCAATATAATCTTTAACAAATTTATAATTTATTACTTGGTCTTTAAAATTTTCAATGATTGGATGCTCTGGTGCGAGTACTAAGTAGGTACAGCCAAATAAAGTATCGGATCGGGTTGTAAATGCGGGAATTTTAAGCTCTAAATTCTTAAGTTTAAATTCTACTTCCGCTCCGACTGAACGGCCGATCCAATTTTTCTGCATAATCTTTGTTGTCTCTGGCCAATCTAATTTTTCAAGATCTCTTAATAGGTCTTCAGCATAAGCAGTAATTTTAAAAAGCCATTGCTCAATCTCTTTTTGGATAACTTCTGTCTCACATCTCTCGCATTTTCCTTCAATTACTTGTTCGTTTGCTAAAACTGTCTTGCAGGAAGGACAAAAGTTAGCTGGAACCTTAGCTCGATAGGCTAAGCCCTTTTTAAAAAATTGCAAGAACATCCATTGAGTCCATCTATAGTATTCAGGATCACAGGTAATTACTTCTCGCGACCAATCGTAACAGGTGCCAATAGTTCTTAATTGTTTTTTCATCCTTTTAATATTATCGTAAGTCCAGGTTTTAGGATGAATCCTCCGTTCTATTGCTGCGTTTTCAGCCGGTAACCCAAAGCCATCAAAACCAATAGGCGACATTACATTAAATCCCTGTATTCTTTTTAATCTAGCGTAGACATCGGCTGGAGCAAAATTATACCAGTGGCCAATATGAAGATCTCCCGACGGATAGGGAAACATTACCAAGTGATAAAAATTTTTCTTACCTTTTACTTTATCAGGCGTTTCATAAATTCCAGTGTTTTCCCAAGCCTCCTGCCATTTCTTCTCGATTTGTCGCGGATTATAGGTGTCCATATTTTTTAAACATACTCTATTGTTGCCGGTGGTTTTGGAGTTATATCATAACATACCCTGGTCACTTCAGGTATTTCCCTTGTTATCCTTTTTTGAATTTTATCTAAAATCTTCCAGGAAAGTCTTGAAGGAAAAGCTATTCTGGCATCCAGGCTTTCAACGCATCTAATTATAATTATATTACCGAATTCTCTTTTGTTTCTCCTCATTCCCGTTGCCCGGTCATTCATTAAAATTGGGAAATATTGGAACGCTTTTAAATTCTTTAATTCTTTTTCAACGATACTCGTTGCTTTTCTGATAATCTCAATCTTTTTCGGCGTTACCTCGCCAATTACTCTGGCAGCTAAGGCTGGCCCAGGAAACGGCATTCTTTGATAAATATTTTTTGGCAGACCAAGGAGCTTAGCTACTTTTCTGACATCGTCTTTCCGAAGTTCAATTACGGGTTCAATAACCTGGTATCCATATTCTTTTTCTGGAGAAATACCTAGTTGAGCCAAAACATTATGTTGTCTTTTAATACCGGCAACAGTTTCCTCAATGTCAGTTAAAATAGTGCCTTGCAATAAAAATTTAATCGTGCTTTTTTGAATAATCTTTTTGAAAACATCTCCATAAAACACGTCGGTAATTGCTTGTCTTTTTTTCTCGGGATCTGTTTTTCCCTTCAAGGCCTTAAAAAACTTTCCTTTTGCATCGATTACTTTGACTTTTATTCCGAGTTTTTTGAACGTATTAACGATTTCTTTTGCTTCATTTTTTCTCATTAAGCCATTATTAATAAAAAAAGTTTTTAGTTGATTTCCTAAAGCTCTATGGGATAGCGCAGTTACCGTTGAGCTATCGACCCCACCCGAAAGAACACTTATAGCGCTTTCAGAGCCGACAATTTCTCTAATCTCTCTTATCTTTTGATTAATAAATTTTCTATATTTTGAATGGTTATTCACCATTAGGAGTTATTTCTCTTTTAAACTTTCTAGAACTTCTTTCGAAGGCTTATTTGGAATAGTAGCCATGGTCTGGTCTTTATATTCAAATACTTCTTTATCATCGTCAGTAATCTCACCGATTACTGTAGCTATTCCCAGTTTTGACTGAATGGCTTTTAAGACTTCGTCAGCGTCTTTAGGCGAGACCTGGATTATCATTCTAGCCTGAGTCTCGCAAATGAGAATCTCTTCTGGTGTTATTGGTTGAACTTTGAGCGGAACCAGAGAGAGATCAACTTTTGCTCCTAAGTTTCCATATCTAGCTGACTCGCAAACAGCTGCTCCAATACCAGCTGCCCCCAGGTCAGAACAGGTATGAACTTTACCAGTTTGAAAAGCGGCCAAAGTTGCTTCCATAGTTATCTTTTCTTCATCAAATAGAGCTTTTGCTGGTCGCATTTCTTCAACAAAACCAGCTCTAAATAAAGTATCATTTCCATCATTGCTAGTTTTACCAATAAGGATAATTTTATCTCCGGCTACTTTAGCTGGTTTAGTGAGAGGTTTTTCAGTAACAAGCCTACCAAATACAGCTACCACTACCGCTGGAACAATATCGGTAAAAGAGGTAGAAAGACCTCCTCCCACAATAAATACATCCATGGTTTGGCACATATCTTTTATTCCTTTGATTATCAGATTAAGCCTTTCTCCACTGGTTATTTCTTTGCATTTCCCACAAGTACAAACTCCGGTAAAACCGCAAGGACCCACTAATACTTTTTCTTCTAATGGCTTAGTTCCGACAAAATTAAGTAAAAACATTGGTCTGGCCCCCATCGCTACAACATCTCGCATAGCACCACTAGCTCCAGTGGCAGCTGCATCGTAAGGCCTGGGTACACAAGGAGAACAATGGCTTTCTTGTTTGGCTACAAACTTTCCTTTAACGTCTGGTATTTTAAAAACAGCAGCATCATCGCCTGGTCCTACTACTAAAGCTCCTGGCCATTTCCTGCTAACTTCCTGGTTCAGCTCTTCGATCGCTTTAAAATCAATTGCTCGATCGATGTTATGATGAAGATGCAAAAACAAAGCGTGCATCAATGCCTTTTCAATTTTATTCATAATTAATGGTATTATTATTTTATATTTTTAAAATATGACCTTTTACTCCTTTAGCGGTTTATAAATTAAATTCCTTTCCTAATTCTAGAGGATTGAGGACGTTTCGCCCATTGCATATTGTTAGGCAATTTCCATTTTCGTCGATCCTTGCTTCTTTACAAACTCTTAAAACATCGGGTGAAATATCGTCAATTAATTTTATTTGGCTATTAATTCTACCCAGTTCTATTTTCCCATCAATTAGGCGCAAGTTTCTCTTCGCTAACTCATCAGTTAAAATACTAAAAATCTCTCTGGTTAGTTTTTTGGCCCGATCTAGTTCTTTTTGGCTCATAATTCCTAATTCAACTAAAGCCTCATCAGTTATTAAATGGTCGGCTTCACCTTTAGTAGTTATTTCCACCAGTCCGTGTAGAGCCTTGCAAAAAGGAATAAACGGATATCTTCTTAAAAAACTACCGTGAGCATTATTGCGATAAACGAATTCTAAATTATATAAGCCAGGAATTTTTAACAACTCGGCAGGCTCTACCACCATAACAGTTGACTGAGGAGTCTCAATATAATGATTTGGAATTCCCCTCTTAGTTAATAATTTGAAAAAATAGCTAGAAAAGGTACAAGAGATTTTCCCCTTGCCCGGGATCTTTCCTGCTACCCTATCTTGTCCTGGATCAAAAAATATTTTACCTTCGTCGGTAACAATACCAGTGGCAGTGTCCTTAAAATGGAACTCTAATCTACCATCATTTCTTTCGTAAACATCTTTAGTTTTTCCCTGATATTTTAATTTCATAATTTTTTCTTCTTTAGATATTTTTTATAACCTATTCTTTCTATTTTGCCTGCTTTTCCTTTTATTTCTTTGTTTAGTTTTTCTTTATAGCGTTTAACTCTTTTTTTAATTTCAGGGTGTTTTATCCCTAAAATCTCAGCTGCCAGAATTCCCGCATTCTTGGCATTGTTAATCGCCACTGTTGCCACCGGCACTCCTCCTGGCATTTGCATAATAGATAAAAGAGAATCTAGACCTTTTAAGCTCAAAGTTTTAATTGGAACCCCAATTACTGGTAAAGGAGTGGTTGAAGCTGTCATACCTGGTAAATGGGCTGCCCCACCCGCGCCAGCAATAATTACCTCTATTCCTCTTTTTTCTGCTTTTTTAGCATATTTGAACATTCTATCCGGAGTTCGATGGGCAGAGACAATTGTTAGTTCGTATTTTATTCCAAAATTTTCCAGAACTTCGGCAGCTGCTTTCATTACTGATAAGTCAGAGTCGCTTCCCATAATGATTCCTACTTGTGGTTTTTTTGTTTTCATATTTTTTGATGTTTATCCGCTTGAAATTACTTTAAGAAAACTTTTTGCTTTTTCTGCTCTCTCTATTGCTTTTTCAATATCTTTATCTACTACTGTTATATGTCCCATTTTCCTAAACGGTTTTGTAACCTTTTTCCCATAAATGTGTAAGGAGACTCCTGGGATTAATAGGGCTTCTTTAATTCCTTTTAAAGTAGCTGGACCTTCATAGCCCTCTTCGCCAAGAATATTCATCATTACAGCTGGAGTTAATAGTTCGGTTGAACCGAGAGGTAAATTAGTTATTGCCCTAATATGTTGCTCGAACTGAGAAGTTACACAGGCTTCTATTGTATAATGACCGGAATTATGAGGCCTTGGGGCAATTTCATTTACTAAAACCTGTCCATCTTTAGTTAAAAACATTTCTATTCCGAAAATTCCTACTCCCTCGAGGACTTCTACGCACTGAATTCCAATTTTCCTTGCCTGTTCTTGAGCCGTTTTTGATATCCTAGCTGGGGCAATTATTCTATCGCAAATATTAGCTTTTTTATCAAATGTCATCTCGACCACCGGGTAGCATTTAATCTCGCCACTGACACTTCTTACTACCACCACGGCCAATTCTTTTTCAAAATCAATGAATTCCTCTAATATTGAATCAGTTTTAATTGCTTTTTCTATATCGTGGATGTCTTGAATCATGAAAACTCCTCTACCATCATAACCTCCTTTACAAGTCTTTTGAACGATTGGAAGACTAAATTCTTTAAGAGAAGAGTCAAGAGTTTCTGGATTCTCAACTTTTTTGAATTTAGGAATTGGAATGCCGGCTTTTTTTAATACCTCTTTTTGCTTAGATTTGTCCTGGATAATCTCAAGAAGACTTGGCGACGGATAAATAACATGGCCTTGAGCAATTAATGCCTTTAAAACGCTGGTATTAATATTTTCAATATCATAAGTGACGACATCGCTGGCAAAAACGATTTCTTTTATTCTCTCTTCATTATAAAAATCTCCGACAATCTGTCTATCAGCAACCTGGGCAGCCGGGCAATCCGGCGTAGGGTCTAAAACCTGCACGTAAAACCCCATTTTCTTAGCTTCCTGGACCATCATTTTGCCTAATTGTCCTCCGCCGATAATCCCTATTTTTATTATTGGAGAATTAATCTCCATCTAATTATAAAAATTATTTCTTTAGCTAATAAATTTTTTCATATGGATATTTAAATACCCCAAATTCTGAAATAATTGTCATTCTATTTCCGTGAGAAGTAGAAAATTTTTCTTTGTCTTTATTTGCTGCACAATATCCTATAATCGAAACAGGGATGTTAAATTGTTCTACGTCTTTTATAATACGTGGGGCAAATTCTTTAGATGCTACGATTTCCATCCCGATACCATTATTTAAACCTTCAAACATAGATTGCCAAGGCCTTTCAGATTCTTTTTGAATAAGTGAAAAAATCGGCGGAATTGGTAAAAGATTATTTTTTATATAGTGTATTCCTTTGCCTATCCTAAGAGTTTTAGTAAGGCCTCCTCCTGTATTATGAGTTATACCATGAATATTCTCGCTGCCATATTTTTCAATAATTAGTTTCAACACTGGAGCAAATATTCTTGTTGGCGATACTAAGGCTTCCCCAACTGTCATTTTAAGTTCTTCTAAATACTGGCCTGTTTTAAACTTTCCTTTGTATTCCCTAATCTCAGGGTCAGCTATTTCTGGATACTTAGCCACATAATCAGGAGTCATCAAGCAGTGTCTGGCTACCGTGATTCCATTTGACATAATTCCACTATTTTCTATCTCTTCCCAAGCTCCTTTACCATAGCTTCCCAAACCAATTATCACATCTCCTGGCATCACTCTTTCACCCGTTATGGCATCTTTTATCTTTACTCTAGCCCGAACAGTTCCTGAAACATCAACCGTCCTTACTTGATCAGAAGCCTCAGCTGTCTCGCCGCCAAGCCAATTAATCTTGATTCCATATTTCTCTAAGGTCTCAAATGCTCTTTTGAACCCATTATTTAAAACCTCCAAAAATTCTTCCTTAGGCAGTTTAAATCTATTTATGGCTACATAATCTACAAATTCCACGGCTGGATCTACTGTAACACAAAATATGTCGTCTAAATTCATTGCCACTACATCATCTGCTATCCATCTAAAGATCTCAATATTATTAGTCTCTTTCCAATGGAGATAATTTAGGATTGGCTTACTGCCAGCTCCATCTGAATGCATTATCCTACCCCATTCTTTTGATGAAGGATCTTTTTGAACAGGAACAAAAGAATAGGGAAATAAGTTCTCTATCTGAAAAACCCTTGTTCCGGTTTTATGAATATCAAAATCAGACCGTGGCCTTCTTTTTTCGTATGAATTCTCCATAATTTGGGCTATCAATCTTTTTAACTTATTTCGCTTAATATTTTTTGGATTCTATCTTTAATAGACATTGCTGGAATGTTTATTACTTCGTATCCTAAATTTTTATAATTTTCTTTCAAAAGTTTTTTTATTTTTTTAATAGTTTCCTCATTTTCGACTCTAGCATAATCCTTTTCAAAAGGAAGTTGCTCTAAGAAAAATATCTTTTTATATTTCTTACTCTGGCAAAATTTAAGAACTTCTTTTCGACCTAATCCATAAATTTGATAGTAAGCAATACTATCGGGAATTGCTCTGTCGAAAAATACTGTTTTATCTTTTGGAGCTGTTTTTTCTACTGCGATTTTGATTTTTAAAACCTTCCTTTGAAATTCGGCCTCATTGTTTCGTATTTCTTTTAAGGATTTATCTTTAGCTATTTCTTGGTTAATAAAAACTCGGGCTGCTTCGGGATATATGATGTAACCTAGTTTTGATAATTCTTCAATAATAGTAGTTTTCCCAGAGGAGGGTCCGCCAGTAATTACATACCAATGGGGAGTTTCGTTGGATTTAGATTTTGAATAGTTCTTTGGCATTTTGGGTTGTAATTTTGGCTACTTCTTCATAGTTTATATTTTTAATTTCGGCGATTTTTTGAGCGATATATTTTACATACAAAGGTTCGTTGCGAATAGGCAACGGCCCCGCCTTCGCTAAAGCTTTCGCCTCCGCCCTTCGGGCTTCGGCGAACAAGTCGGCGGGCAAGGGCGGAGTCAAATAAGGACAGTCGGTTTCAATTAGGATTTTTTCAACGGGTAATTTTTTTATTATATCTTGCCAGTCAGGTGCGCCTTCAATTTTTTTGAAAATTAAACCATTAAAGCCGAGATAAAAACCCATCTCTAAATATTTTTGGGCCTGTCCCCAATTTCCAGTAAAACAGTGAACTACCCCCGAAAATGGTAATTTTTGTGCCATGGCATTATTTTTACCATTTTGGATATCCTGTTCTAAAAGTTCAATTAAATCATCGTGGGCCAAACGGCAGTGTAAAATTACTGGTAAATTTAATTCTTTAGCTAAATTTAATTGTTTTAAAAAAATCTCCCTCTGTTTTTCTTTAAATTGTTCCAGTTTCTTTTTTGTTTTGGGTTTGTACCAAT
>Ga0209991_10000203_pt1 | contig 26350 bp, 24 predicted proteins | sample ChitaG_FD_183167 | JGI IMG/M metagenome (GOLD analysis project Ga0209991, IMG submission 183167) | Deep subsurface microbial communities from South Pacific Ocean to uncover new lineages of life (NeLLi) - Chile_00310 metaG (SPAdes)... | ecosystem: Environmental > Aquatic > Marine > Oceanic >... | reverse complement strand
ATTCTGGATAACGTGCTGACCACCCTTAGTTCTCATACGGACCAGAAAGCCATGGTTTTTTTTTCTTTTTCTTCTGTTTGGCTGGAACGTTCTTTTCATCTTCTCTGTATACTTTTTTTCCTTAAGAGAGAGTATGTTAATAAACCTGCTTTAATCTGTCAAGTTTGAGCATCAATTTCTTAAACAAGGATATGGAGATGCAAACACCGGATTCATAAATTTGACTATTATTCATTTATAGGTTATAATAACTAAAAAATGGATTCATTCAATATTGGTGATACAATAATTTATCCCAATCAAGGCCTTGGAGTTATAGAAGATATTCAGGATGAAAGTTATTTTGGGCAAAATTTTACGATTTATCATGTGAGAATTCTTTCTAATAATACGTTGGTTTTAGTCCCTTATTCGAATGCAAAAGAAATTGGAATAAGGAGGCCTATCTCTGAAGCTTCTGTAGAGAAAATTTTTGACTTTATGAGAAATGGTGGAGTAGATGTGACTATGAACTGGAAGGGAAGATACAAAGAGTACCTCAATCTTATGAAAAGCGGGGTAATGGTCGATGTTGTTCTTGTCTTGAAAAGCCTTTTTTATCTCAATTTAATTAAACCTCTTTCTTTCCGTGAGAAAAAAATGATGGAAAAAGCAAAAGAACTTGTTGTTTCAGAGATATCAGAAGTTTCCTCTAGTCCCTCCTCAGAGATTGAAAAAAGAGTGTTTGACATGTTATCTCTTTGCTTTAAAAACGTCAGCTCTCGCGTAGATTCATAGCTTTCAAAACATGCTGTTTCCTGCCCTTATACTTTTATTCCTGTTTCTTCTTCTAAGTGCTTTCTTTTCTTCATCAGAAACTGCCTTTATTGCATCAAGCCCATTTAAAATTGAATTTTTAGAAAAGAAGGGCTCCAGAAGAGCAAAGCTTGTTCAAAAAATGTTAGCGAGGGTCGACAGCCTTCTGGCTACCATACTAATTGGTAATACTTTGGTCAATACAGCAGCAGCCTCTGTGGCTACTTTTATCTTTGTCTCATTTATTCCAGATAAGAATCAAGCCGTATTATTTGCAACAATAATAACAACTTTCATGATTCTTATTTTCTCTGAAATTACTCCTAAAACATATGCTGCTCATAACCCTATTAAGGTTTCTTTTCTGTTTGTTCATATTATAAGATTTTTTATCATAGTCTTTTATCCTCTGGTAAAGTTTTTTACATTTATTTCTCGTATGATCTTTCCATCATCTCAGAGGAAAATGCTCGGATTAAGTCATACACTTAATGAGGAAGAAATAAAAGTTTTGCTGGCAATGGGGATTAAAGGGATGTCTTCTCTTCGGAAGAGGATGATTTCAGGCGTTCTGGATATAGGTTCTCGCTCCGTCAGAGAAATCATGGTTCCTCGCCCACAAGTCAAAGCTATTGAGATAGGAGCCTCTCTCGACCAAATATTGGAATTGATTCTTACGGAAGGATTTTCCAGATTCCCTGTCTACCGAGGTCAAATGGATAACATTGAAGGGCTCATCCATGCTAAAGATATTATCCCTTATATTGTTGATAATAAAGAACTTAATATATATACACTCTTGAGAAAGCCGTTTTTTGTTCCAGAATCAGCTTCTTTAGAGAAAGTACTGCTCCAGATGCAAGAGACTGCTAATCATCTTGTTTTTGTCGTGGATGAATTCGGAAACATGGAGGGAATTGTTACCCTTGAGGATATTATCGAAGAAATAGTCGGAGAAATTCAGGATGAATATGATGTCAAAGCTGAAGAGTGCTTTAGCCAGATCGAGGAAAATGTTTATGTTGTTAGAGGAAATGCTTCCATAAAAGATGTCAATCAGAGAATTTCTATTGATTTGCCCGAAAAAGGAGAATACACCACTTTAGCTGGCTTTTTCCTCAATGAATTCGGAAGAATTCCTAAGGAAGGGGATATTTTGGAATTTAGAGGTCATAAATTTGTTGTTGAAAAGATGAGCAAACGTCGTATAAATTTATTCAGGGTTATGTTAAACCGGTCTGGAGAGGAGGTTGAAGATGAGAGTCATCGCCAAGAATAAAAAAGCTTTTTTTAACTATGAAATTCTGGAAAGCCATGAGGCGGGCATTTCACTTCTTGGGAGCGAAGTAAAGTCGATAAGGGAAGGAAAAATTAGCTTAAAAGAAAGTTATGCCGAGATTAAGGCAGGAGAGGTCTTTCTTCTTAATTGCCATATAAGCCCCTACGAGGCTGCAAACAGATTCAATCATGACCCAACAAGAGAGAGAAAACTATTACTTCACAGGAAAGAGATCAAGCGATTGACTGGAAAGATCAAAGAAAAAGGCTTCACACTTGTTCCTACAAAAGTTCTGATAAACGATAAGGGAAAAGTTAAGGTTGAGATCTCCCTTGCCAAGGGCAAGAGGGCATACCAGAAAAGAGAAATCATAAGAGAGAGGGATCGAGATAGAGAGATGAGGGCCGAGCTAAAAAAATGGCACTAACTTGTGGGCGAATCTGATGGCTTCGACCATGCTCTTGTGATTGGCTACCCCTTTGCCGGCGATGTCGAAGGCTGTGCCGTGATCTGGGGAGGTCCTGATAAAAGGAAGGCCTAGAGTCACGTTGATTCCATTATCAAAGGCTTTGAGTTTGAAAGGGATGAGTCCCTGATCATGGTAGAGAGCAATGACTATGTTGTCCGGTTTGTTTGAGGCTTCCCGGAAAATTGTATCAGGAGGGAAAGGCCCGCTGATAGGTACTCCCTCTTTTTTAGCGCTCTCTATAGCTGGAATAATTTCTTCTTCTTCTTCCGATCCCATGAGGCCTTCTTCTCCAGCGTGAGGATTTAGTCCTGATACAAGAAATTGATATTTTTTTGCATAAACTTTGTTGATGTTCTTATGGAGAAGAAGAAAAAAATCAAGCAAAGCTTTCTTTTTTATCTTTTTAAGCGCTTCGTTTAAAGGGATATGGTGAGTAAAGAGAGCAACTTTTAGCTCTTCTGACCAGAAGGACATGATAGTTTGTGGATAAATCTGGCTGAGATAGTCTGTATGACCCGCCCATGTGATTCCTGCCATCTTCCAGGAATGTTTGGATATCGGTGCTGTGACTATGGCCTGTATAGTTCCTTTTCTTGCTTTATTTACAGCCTCCTCGAAAAAGAGAAAAGATGCCTTTCCGTTTTCTGTGGAGGGAGCCCCCTTTTTTATAGCCTGTGAGGAAGTTTCAATCTCGTAGAGAGAATATGACGGCAATATGGCTTTTTTTGTTTTATTTAACGATGGAATATCTAAATCAAAACCCAGAGCATTTATCTCTTGCTCAATCACAAACCTTGAACCAAAGATGATGTAATTTGCTCTGGGAAGGGAATTTTCTGAAACAAAAGCCTTTAGGATTATTTCAGGTCCGATTCCACCGGGGTCCCCAAGCGTAATTCCAATCTTGGGAGGGATCATTTTTTAGTTTTTGCGGTTGGTTTTTGGGGCCTTTTGCCTTTTTTAGTTTCTTTCCCATCATCAAGTTTATAGAGATACTTAATGCATTTCTTGTAGATTAATAGATTGGGATCATTCTCTCTATTGAGTTTTAAACAGTTTTTATCATACCATTCAATGCATCCTTCGATTGTCTCTCCGTCCAACATAACAACTGCCATAAGGGTCTTTTTGTTCATCTGTTTAAGATAGTAGTAATTCTCAGCAAATGTTTCATAGGAAGGGTGTGGCTTCCTTTTCGAAGATTCCCGGCTCATTTTTTCTTTGTATTCAGCAAAATTGGGTCGTATAAGCTTCCTGTTCATTTTTTTCTCCAAGAATTAAGCTGTTAGTGAAAGTTAGCTTATTATTTAGTTAAAATGATAGCACATTTTTTGAAAAATAGCAAGAGCAGTTTAACAGAGGTAATAGTCTCTTTTTTCATGATTAGAAAAGGTTTTGGGATACCTGGAAACACATATAATTTCCCCAGCAAAAGAGGGGAAGTTAGTCTTTTGCTTTTTTTAGACTCTGGTAGACAAGAGGAAGAACTATGAGAGTTACAATGGTTGAAGTGAAGAGTCCTCCAACTACGACTGTAGCCAGAGGCCTTTGGATTTCTGCCCCTGGTCCTTTAACTAACAGCAAGGGCATGATGCCAAAAATCGTGGTGAACGTCGTCATCAAGACAGGCCTGAGTTTTGTATTGACCCCTTCGATGATAGCCTCTTTCATTGAATTCCCTTGTTTAAGGCGCCGTTGAAACTCAGAAAGTAGGACAAGACCGTCTTCTAGCGCAATACCAAAAATGGCAATGAAACCTATAGAGGCAGGCACGCTCAAATAGAGGCCTGAAATTTTTAAAGCTATAATTCCACCCGTTAAAGCTAAAGGAATATTTATGAGGATGATTAGGACTTCTTGAAAGGAATAAAAAATAGTGAAAAGCAGGAGTGCCACCAATGCTAAAGTAATAGGCGTGATGAGGGTTAAGCGCCTGTTTGCCCGCTGCTGCAGCTCGAACTGACCTCCCCATTTGACCATGTACTCTGGGGGAAATTGGATGTTTTTGTCAATTTTTTTCTGGGCTTCATCCACAAAGCGCACGATATCTCTTCCTCGTATATTACACTGAATTGTGATGAATCTCTTGTTGTTTTCCCGGCTGATAACCCGGGGCCCGACGACTTCCTTGATTGAAGCGAGGTGAATTAGCGGAATTTGCCCTCCATTTGGAAGTCTTATGAGCAGATTTTCGATCTGTTCGATATCCTTTCTGAATTCAGGCTCAAACCTGAGGAAGATGTCGAATCTTTTCTGTTCTTCATATATCTGGCCCAGAGTGATCCCTCCAATAGCAGCCTCGATTGTTTCCTGAATTTCGCTGATATTAACTCCGTACCGGGCGATTTTCTCTCTATTAAGGACAATCTGGATGTGATTTTGGCCTGTAAACTGTTCCACTTGAACATCAGCCGCTCCCTTTATAGAAGCGATCAAGTCTTTTATCTGGATGGATTTTTCCTTAAGGATATCAAAATCTTCGCCGTAGATTTTTATGGCTAACTGTGCTTTTACACCTGTGATGAGTTCGTCAAGGTTGTGGGCAATGGGCTGAGTCATGTTAAGGTTCAAGCCTGGAAATCTTTCCAGACGATGTTCAATCTCTTGGATGAGCTCATTTTTATTCTTGAATTTCTTCCATTTCTCCACAGGTTTTAACTTGATGAGTATTTCAGCATCATTCACAAAATGAGCGTGGCTTCCGACCTCTCCTCTTCCTATACGGCTTAAGATGCCTGTTATTTCGGGGATGTTTTTCAGGGTTTTTTCTATTGATGTGGTGAGAGAAATAGTCTCTTGAAGACTGATGTTTGGATCGAGAGTAGCCCGGAGATGAAGAGTCCCTTCTTCGAGATAGGGGATGTATTCTCTTCCCAGAAACGGTAAAAGGAGAAGGCCTATGATAAAAATTATAAAAGTGACAAAGAATACCTTTTTCCGGTGTTTCAGGCAGAGTTCAAAGAATGGAAGATAGACTTTCTTGATGTTTTTTATCAAAAATGGCTCTTGTTTGCGGTTTTTCTTTTTCTTCAGAAAAAAATAAGAAAGTGCAGGGACTGAAACCAGCGTGAAAATCAGAGATCCTACCAGTGCAAAGCTTATGGTATAGCCCATGGGGCGGAACATGATTCCCTCCACTCCAGTCAAAGTAAAAATTGGGAGAAAGACCAGGATGATTATAGCAATGGCGAAAAACAGAGGCCTTCCGACTTCTTCCCCTGCCGAAATTATGGCATGGAGTTTTGTTTCTCCTGAAAATTGGAGATGCCTGTGGATGTTTTCGGTTAGAATAATGGCTGCATCTGCGATTAATCCAATTCCTATAGCAAGTCCCCCGAAAGAAATTAAATCCGCAGCAAGGTTTATTCGCTGCATCATGATAAAGGAAAAAAGAATGGAAAAAGGAAGAGAAAATACGGCTATAATGGCTGATGCGAAATTTCCCATAAACAGTAATAGAACGATAATTACAAGAGAAATTCCGAGAATCAAGTTTGTGGAGACGGTAGAGAAACATTTTTTAACAAGAGATGCCTGGTTGTAAAAGGGAATGATTTTTACACCAGGAGGTAAGGATTTATTTATTTCGGATATTCTTAGTTCTAGGTTCTGAATGACTCTGGCCGTGTTGGATCCAAAGAGCTTGAGAACCATTCCCACGACTTTTTCGCCTTCTCCGTTTACCAGAGCCGCACCTCTTTTTATGGCCGGTAAGATTTGGACAACTGCAACATCTTTTAGATATACAGGAGTTCCTTGATAGTTAGCGATGACAATGTTCTCAAGGTCTTCAATTGTCTGAGCAAGGCCTACGCTTCTAACAATGTACTCTTCTTTTCCTCTAGTGATGAAACTGGCGCCAACGTTTTGATTGTTTTCCCTGATTTTTTCCACGAGGTCTGAAATGGTGAAATTGTACTTGAGAAGAGAGTGCGGGCTGACCAAGATCTGGAATTGCTTAACGTCTCCTCCAATACTCAAGACCTGAGAGACTTCAGGAACAGATTTTAATTCATATTTTACAAGCCAGTCCTGAATCGTTCTTAGCTCTAAGGCGGAATGGCCTTCCCCCTCAAGATAATAAATATAAACCATTCCCAGTCCCGTCGCGATAGGCCCCAAAACAGGATTGTGTGCCTGTTCTGGGATGTTATTTCTGATTTCGAGGAGACGCTGTGAGACGAGTTGTCTTGCCCAGTATATGTCGGTGTTATCCTCGAAGTAGACATTGACGATAGATAAGGCGAAAGAGGAGAAAGAACGAATGTTTTTTATTCGAGGCAGTCCAAACATAGAAGATTCAATAGGATAAGATATCATCCTTTCTACTTCTTCAGGAGCCATACCATGGGCTTCTGTGTAGATTTGAACGAGAGGAGGAGAGGGATCCGGGAAAACATCAATGGGGAGGTTTTGAAAGGCAAGAAAGCCTAAAAAGGCCACGGTTATCGTGGCTAAAACAATGAACAACCGTTGTTTTAGAGAAAAATTTATTATTTTAGATATCATAATATAAATTCTATAATAAATAATTTGGTTTATCTGGTTAAAAAACCAGACAATATTTGTTTGAATTAATGTACATGGACATCACCAAAGATTGCTTTAGAAAGCTCTGCCTTTAGGTTAAAAGCTCCCTTGATGACTATTTTTTCTCCTATTTTCAGGCCGCTGGCTATGATTCTTTTTTTTCCTACTTTTTTTCCTAACTCTACATGTCGTGTGGCAAAAACATTTTTTTCTCCGAGGACAAAAACTATTTTTTCTCCGTTTAGATTCTGAATGGCCTCATCAGGTATAGACAACAATTCTTTCGATGTGGCTTTGTTTTCGATTAAACCCTGGATGTACATGTTGGGTTTGAGGAGGCTATTTTCATTTTTGACTTCCACTCTAATTTTTATGGTGCGAAGTTTTTCGTCGATAAGATCGCTGATATAAGCAATTTTTCCAACAAATTCTTTTTCAGGATAAAGAAGGGATTTGATAAAAACCTTACTTTGTTTATTGATAAACGGCAAATCCCTCTCATAAGCATCCAAAACGGCCCAGAGTGTGCTGAGATTAGATACAGTGAAAAGGATTTTATTCGGCTCGATATGCTCTCCGACAATTGTATCCCTGAATATAATTATTCCTGAAATAGGAGAAATGATACCCAGATTCGGATTAGCTATTTCACACTTGTATTCTTCATCTACCATTGATTCACATTTCTTTATGAGTTCATCTATCTGGTTATGGTTTATTCCATAAGAATGGAGAGTTGATCCTAATGCGCCATATTCTGTGGAAAGTGTTTCATGCTCTGCTTCCCGCCTTAAATATTCTTTTTCTTCGATGGCTTTTTCTTTGAGGAGCATCTTGGCCCTTTCGTATTCTTTACGGCTCAGGTTTAATTTTGCTCTAGCGCGCAGAAAGTCAGCCTGGGCCTGGGCGAATTCTGGAGAAATAATCGTTAGCAAAACCTGTCCCTTTGCAACTCTGTCTCCTAAATCACAAGAGAGGGATACTACTTTTCCCTGGACAAAAGAGGAAATGTGGGCGGTTTTATTCTGGTTGAGCGTCAGGATGCCAGGAAGTGTGATTTTCGAAACAATATTTTCCATTGTGGCTGTCCCGACTTCAATCCCCCACTCTCTCTGCTTTTCCGGGGACAGATGGAGTTCTTGGTGTTCATGGCCTTCCTCTGCTTGAACTTCATGGTCCTGTTCAAGAGATGTAGAAGAGGTTTTCTTTTCTCCGCCACCGCAATAGGCCAGGATTAAAATAGAGAGCAAAATGATATATTTTTTCATCTTAATTCTTCTCCAATGGCTTTCTCTAAAGCTGCCTTATTGGCATTCCATTTATAGAGAGAATCCTGGTAATCTTTCAAGATGCTATAATATGTCCTTTGAGAATCGAGATAATCAATCAAGGAAATTTCTCCCTGTTTGTAACTTGCTTCAGATATTTTCAGGCTTTCTTCGGCCAGTTTAAGGAGGCCTTTATGAAATATTTTCATAGTCTGTTCTGAAAGCCTTAACTGGTTCAGTTTGGATTTGACCTCGGTGGATATTTCCATCTGGAGAGCCCTTAATTCTTCCACTTGCATCAAGTATAGGTTTTCCGCTTCCACGATTTCTTTTGATTTAAAATTCCAGAGAGGAATATCCAGGGAAATTCCTATTCCTGTATTCCTGCCGTCGAGTTCTTTATAGCTAAAACCTGAGAGTTTAAAATCAGGGAGTCTCTGCCATTTGACATAACTGAAGTTGCTCTTCGCAAGTTCCATCTCTTTTTCTTTTTCCTTGATCAGAGGATGGAGGAGGAGTGTTTTTTTCAAAAGAAATGTTTCTTCGACAACTAGTGGAGAGTAATTCAATTTTCCTTTGATAAAGAAATCTGAAGGCAGTGAATTCCCCAGAAATTTGTTTAAGTTTTCTCTGGCCAGTTCGAGTTTGGTTTGGATTCTATTCAATTCATTCTGGGCTTTGAGAGTTTCAACATAGAGCTTAATGGCTTCTAATTCTTTGACTTCTCCTAGTTTCACTCTTTTTTCGATGAGTTGTTGGATTTCTGTGATCGAGTCAAGGTTTTTTCGGGCCAACTCCCCTTCCTTCTTGAGGAAAAGAATCTTATAGAATAGGTTTTTTATCTCAAATACAACTTCCAGCATTGTAAAATTATAATAATACTCCGATGCCTGCCAATCATTCTCGTACATCTTGATCCGGTAATGTCTTTTAAAAGGGTTCTCCAGAGGTTGTTTAATTGAAAAACCCTCAGTGTTCCTTTTCTCGAGACCGTCATACGATTTTGCTTTGCCTTTGTAGAATTCAAGTTCTGGGTTGAAAAGACGTTTCGAAGCCTTAAAAGCTGCTTTTTTGGCTTCGACCTCATTCAGTCTTGCAGAAATTACAGGATTGTTTTTTAAACCAATACTGATGATCTCAGAAAGAGTGAATTCCTTGTTTTCACTCGGTTGGATTAATACAGGAAAAAGCATCAATAGAATAAAAAATGAGAATGCTTGATTTTTCATGATCGACTACGTATTCTATCGTATTTATAGAATAATTCAAGGTGTTATTTATTGATTCTCTTCCATTTTGCTTTGCGTTTTAAATTGTTAGATCCGCCACCAGTAGGAGAATTTGATGAAATAATAACGGCCTTCTTTTCGAAAAATTCCCAAGTCATCCTTCTCCTGATTATCATCAACTCCTATATAAAAAACCGTACCGGGTCTGTACTCATAGCTCAGAAGAATGCTGTTGTAGAGTTCTTTATAGTAGTCGTTATAGTCTGTGATTAAACGGAAGGATAAGGTTCGGGATATCTGGTAGCTGATACGCTGACTTATGATGTTAATCGTATAAACTTTTTCTCCGCCTTTACTCTCATAGAATATATCATTATTGAAGTTGTAGTACAAATGAAAGTTTGTGAGAGGCTTAAGGAACACCCTGAATCCATAGGAGGTTTTGTAGCCTAAATATGGGTTCTCATCGTAGTATATACTGTCTCCAAAGGAAAAAGAGATGTTGCCATTCAGCCAGGCGAAAGGGGAAGAGCTAAAATTTGCCCGGAATGTTTTCTTACGAAAGTTTATTCCTTCATACCTCTCAAGTGAAGAGGAAAAAGTGCTCCAAATATGAGACCCTCTCCATCCGCTTATGAATCCTGATAAATTGAACTGTTCATCGGTCAACGTGTTTTCAAAGTCATAGATTCTTCTGTATTCAAAAGATGGGCGGATGTCGACGATCAAGTCATTCTGGGGCAGGAAGGCATAACCAATGCGGGTGCTGAGAGACCGGATATCCTTTCGGCGGAAAAATCCCATGGCTGCCTCAAAGTCAGCAGGAATGCTGTTAAAATCTGCTGAAAAAGACAGATGCCGCGATCTGTGGCTGAAGTTGAAATTCATAGCTGGGACAAAGTTCGTTTTTTCGTTTTCTGTTTTGGTCTGGGAGCCCAGGACCTGGAAGCTAAACCTATAGTAGTTCTTGAATTTAAAATGGCCGTCAATGCCCGCAACCCTGTTGTAATTGTTCGTGATAGAGCTCCATGAAGGTCCCATCTCTTTATCTGTTAAGATAAAGCCGATGTGGGACTCCGAATAAAGGTCTCTTTTAATCCGAAAAACATTGATTAATCCTCTTCGGGGACTCTCTTCTTCCTCAGAATCCTCAGAATCATCCAAAGAATAGTAAATCTCGATCTCTGGAGGATTTTCATCATAAGCGCTCAAAAAGCCCAGGGTAGTCTTTCCTATCTTACCTGTAAGCTTAGTTCCCCATTGCGGATTGACTATTTTTCGAGTATAGACCAGGTCAAACGGGGTATCAAATAAATCTTTTCCTTCCAGAAAGAAAGGCCTTTTTTCCGGGTAATATAGGGCATACCTCTGGTTGACATTGATCTGCGGCATGTCCGCTTCTATCTGGCTGAAATCAGGGTTAAAGGTAATATCAGCCGTCAAATCAGAAGTGAGGCCGTATTTGAGGTTTAAACTGGCTTCAGGATTAAATTTTTCATCTGATTGCTTCAAGCCTGTCACAACTGGCATGACTTCAAAATTTCGCCCTTTCTCTATAAATCCGTCAATCTCTAAGGTTCCGGCTTGAATCAGAAAGCCATTAATGTCTCGGGAGCGAGGATGCCAGTATATCTCCTCGTTTTTTCTACGAATTCTTCTCATGATTTGGAGCCCCCAAGTTTGTGGCTGGCTGTTGGGGAATCTTAGGCTTTTAAAAGGAATGGCAAGCTCTACTGTATAGCCCTCAGCATCCATGTGCGCATTGGCAAAAAAGAAGGTATCCCAGTTTTTGTCTATTCTGTCGAAACCGCCACCTCCTCTTCGTCCCATCAACCGTATTTCTGTGTAAATGCCGTCTGATTGAACACCCCAGGGATTGACCTGGAAAACGAAGGCTCTTTTTTTATCGTTAAATGTATCCAGGTAAATTGTTACTTCGTCATCGCCGTATACCTTGTCTCTTTGAGTGAGAGAAGCTCTGATGGCTTTTGGATTAGAGTCAAAGCAGCGTACAGCAATGTATAGATTTTTTTTATCATATCCGAGGTAAGCTACTGTTTTTTCTGATGGCTCAGAGCCCTCTCTTGGTTCATATTGTGTGAAGGTGTCGAGGACTGCGGCGTTTTCCCAGATAGGATTTTCAAGTTTGCCGTCAATTTTTGGCATTGAAGGAAATTCTGGAATTTTTACATGATAATTTTCATCGTTAACCTGAGAAAAAGAGAAAAAAGCGAAGAAGGTGAGAAAGAAAACAATCTCAATAAGATTGATGGCTTTTTTCACGTTGAATATCTTTACTAAGTCTATCTTATATATAAATTAAATATATTATTTAATATTATAATCTATTGAGTTTTTCTTTAGAGTTTATCTCCTTAATATCTCAGTGGTTGAGATGTTTTTTTCCTTGAGGCTTATTCCTAAAGCATTGTTTAAACTGGCCAGAGAGAGGTTGTAATCGATAAGGGCTCTTAGTTCGGTTGTCTGGGACAGAGCCAGGTCTCTTTGATATTGAAGGACCCAATAGTTTGTGCTGAGTCCGACTTTAAGTCTTTCTTCCTCGGCTTCCAGTTTTCTTTCATTCAGCTCACGGGCGATTTTATAAGCCTGAACCCGTTTAAAGTTTGTTTGAACTGCTCTTACTGTTTGTTTTATTTCGAGAAATATCTGCTGCTCCTGGTTTTTTATTTGCATCATTGTCTGTTGCAGATTGACTCTTGCCTGTGCATGAGCTGCGCGGGAGAAAAATGAATTTAAGGGAATGTTTAGGGTTAATCCAACAGTCCAATTATTGTATTTGAGACCAAATGCATCCTTTAGCGCATCAGATGCTCTGCCTGGATCTGTTCCGACCACTATTCCGGAGAGTACATTGCCGTCCTTATACAAAATTCGATCGCCCGATACTCCTGGACTCCAGTAGGATGCATTGAGACTTAAATCCGGAAGAAGCTGGTTCCTGGTATAGCTCAGGTTTATCTCCTTATTCTTCAAATCAACCCTCGAAGCCTGTAGATCCGGACGATTGTTCATGGCAATCAGGAGAGCTTCATCAAGATTCACTTCCTTTTTCTCATATTCCGGTTTATCTTTGGGGATTATTTTTACGAGTTCCGATTCTTCTTCTGCTGCTAGGTTTATGATTGTTTTCAGAATATCCTCGTTATTTTTTACCGTGGCTTCGGCATCAAGAATATCCGCTTCCCTGGTAGCCACCTCAGATTGAGCATTCAGGATTTCGATCGGGGCCATGGTCCCGACTTCGACCGCCCTCTTATTTTTTTCCAGCAGGTCTTGTGCTAAGTCAAAAGATTGCTTTCTCACTTTGAGGATTTCGATGCTGTAGACCAGGTTCCAGTATGCATCTTCCACGCTGTAAATAGTGTCCTGGAGTGCCTTTTTAAAATTGATTTCTGAAATATCCCTGTTATTTTTAGCAACGATGATTTCTTTGCGGCTGATGTTAAAGCCAAAATTTTTGAGCAGCGGCTGGTTAAAATTAAAACGCAGAGTACTTCCATAGCGGGGATTAATGGTCTGAAATTGTCTGTTTGTATCATATTTGTTACCACTTAGACGCATAGTAAAGCTTCCGCCACTAGGAATTTGCTGGCTGATTTCGGCTGAATAGGTCATATTCTCTGAGATACTCTCTTCTGCAGCCTCAATCCAGGAATAGGAGGCCGAACGGTTTTCGCTTTTGTTGTAAGAGAGGGAAAGTTGGGGCAAGAATTTTTCCTGAGAAAGGGCGACCGAAACATCTGCAAGTTCTGGGCCTAAAATATCAATGGCCACGCCGAGATTGTTCTTCATGGCTTTGAGGATACAGTCTTCCAAGGATAGAGAGAGGGTTTTCTCATTCTGTTGGGCTTGAGAACTAATAGTCAAGCAAAGGAATAAAGATACGAAAATTCCAATTGTACATTTAAACATTTTTTCCTCCTTACAGTTTAGAAAAAGCAAGACAGGCAGGACAAACGATATTCTGAATTTGAGTTTTTATCTAACATGTCTGCTTTAGCTTTTTTGTTGATTTAAGGAAATCAAGATGGAATTATTAATATAAAATCCTATCTATTTTATAATCATTTTAGTATTAACCATTTTCTAGTTAATCCTATCTATTCGTATCTTAATGCTTCGATAGGATCCAGTTTAGATGCCTTTCGGGCAGGGTAAAAGCCAAAAAATACTCCTATGGAGCCAGCGAACAGGAAAGATATGACGATGGAACTCATAGAGACAAGAGTTGTCATTCCGGAAAAGTGTGAGATCAACTTAGAGCTGCCTGTTCCTAGGAGTATTCCTAAAATACCTCCCAGGACGCTCAAGACAATTGCTTCTGTCAGGAATTGGAACAGAATATCTTTTTCCCGAGCGCCGACTGACATTCTTATCCCTATTTCCCGGATGCGTTCAGTAACTGAGACCAACATGATATTCATGATGCCGATTCCACCCACCAGAAGAGATATTGAAGCTATTCCCCCGAGAAGGATGGTGAGAATCTTTGTGGATTCTGCAAAGCTTTCGGCAACATCGGACATATTCCTGACGTGAAAATCATCCTCTGCTCCCGGGGCAATCTTGTGCCGGATTCGCATGATTTCTTCGATTTGTGCTGTTGCTTCCGCAGTTCTTGTCGCGCTTACAGCTGAAACATCTATACTTCTAATCCTGTCGGATCTTCCGATAAGCCTTTTTTGTGCGGTTGTATAAGGGATGGCGATCAGGTCATCCCTGCTAAACCACCCTCCGGATTCTCCTTTCGATTTTAAAACACCTGTCACCCTAAAAGGAATTTTCTTGATCCTTATGATTTGTCCGATAGGATCGGCTCCTTCGAAAAGATTCTCGTTCACCTCACTTCCCAGAACACAGACTTTTTGTCCGGACTTGACCATGATTTCATCAAAGAAAATCCCGTCTTCGACTTCCCAGTTTCTGATTTCAGGATATTTCTCGCCAACACCCTGTATGGATGTATTCCAGTTCTTATTTCCGTAGATGACCTGTGCTCGAGCAGACACACTGGGTGAAACATATTGTACAGCATCAGCTTGTTCCAGAATGGCTTTGGCGTCACCGGGAGTAAGATTTGTGTATGTTCCTCCACCGCCATGCCGGCCCCTATAGGAACGACTGCCGGGCTGGACAAAAAGCAGGTTTGTTCCCATTGCCTCGAATCTTTGTTCAATGCCGCTCTTAGCTCCCTGCCCGATGCTGACCATCGCAATAACTGCACCTACTCCGATAATTATGCCTAAGGCTGTTAGAAAAGAGCGCATTTTATTCCGGTTTAATGCCATTAAAGAAACACGAATCGTTCTTAATATATTCATTTTTTACTCCCTTTCTTCTTTCTCGATAAGTCCGTCTCTGAGATAGATTCTTTGGTGAGCAATTTGAGATACTTCTGAATCATGAGTAACTAGAATAATTGTAATATTTTTTTCCTGGTTGAGTTTTTTAAAGATCTCCATGATTTCTCTACCTGTTTTTGTGTCCAGATTGCCTGTTGGCTCATCTGCAAGAAGCAGGGAGGGGTTATTCACTAGAGCTCTTGCTATGGCGACTCTCTGCTGCTCACCCCCAGAGAGTTGGTTTGTTTTGTGGAGTTCTCGTCCTTCCAGGCCGACTAGAGAGAGTGACTTTAAAGCCAATTCCTTAGTTTTTTTTCTTGACACATTAGAATACAAAAGAGGAAGTTCTGTGTTCTCTAGAGCGGTGGTGCGGGCGAGAAGGTTAAAAGTCTGGAAAACAAAGCCAATTTTTTTGTTCCGGATGCGAGCCAGTCTATTTTTATCCAAGGTTGAGACTTCTTCCCCTTCCAGAAAATATTTTCCCTCTGTTGGTCTGTCAAGGCAGCCAATGAGGTTCATCAAGGTGGATTTTCCAGAGCCTGAAGGGCCCATGATGGCCACTATATCACCTTGTTGAATGCTGTATGTTATCCCTCTTAGAGCTCTGACCTGCGTTTCTCCCATATCGTAAATCCTTTTTATGTCTTCAAGTCTGATAAGATTGTTATTTTCCATTTTCTATTCTTCCTTATATTGGATTTTGTGCTTTATGATGATATGGTTTTAGCGTCTCATGAACATCATGCCTCTCCTGAGGTTTGAGCTGGCGCTGCGGCCTCCCTCTTTTCCTGATGCTTCACCTGTGATGACTTCCTGTCCTTCCTTCAGGTCTCCCCAGGTGACTTCTGTATAAGTGTTATCAGTCACTCCAGTTTTAATAAAAACCAGCTTAAGTTTTCCGTTTTCATCTTCGATCCAGACTCGAGAGAATTGTTTCATCTTCGATCCATACTGTCCTTGTTCAGATCCTAGCATTGTGGAGTGCTGCCCTCCTGAATCAGGCCTTTGTTGGGATTGTCTTCCAGATCGTCTTTCTGTAGTTGTCCCTTCAGCCTGCGTTGGCTTGTCCCCTCTCATTTTTTGCTGCATGTCTTCGAATATTTTGTTCATTTCTTCAGGAGACAAAGAGGGAGTAAACCTCATTGCGGAAGCCGGGATGCGTAAAACCATTTTAGCCTCTTCTGTTACAATTGAAACCGTGGCTGTCATTCCAGGTCTTAGCTTCAACTCAGGATTATCGACTTCTACGATGGTTGTGTAAGTGACAACGTTTGAAATAACTTCAGGTGAGTACCTCACTTGACTCACTATCCCTGCAAAATTTTCATCAGGAAAGGCATCAACAGTGAATTTGACTTTTTGCTCTTCTTTTACTTTGCCTATGTCGGCCTCGTCCACACTGCATTCCACCTGCATTTTGCTCAAGTCATTGGCAATTTGAAAGAGGACCGGAGCTTGAAAACTGGCAGCGACTGTCTGGCCGACATTTATATTCCGGTTGATAACAACTCCATCGATGGGCGATTTGATGATGGTATAGGATAGGTCTACTTTGCTAGAGTCGAGCGTGGACATTGCCTGCTCCAACCTTGCTTCCTGGAATTGCAGATCTGCTTTGGAGCTGAAATATTGGGTTTCTACAGTTTCAAATTCTTCATAAGATATTAATGTCTTATTGAAAAGATTCTTCGCGCGCTCGTGTTTTTTCTTGTTGTTTTCAAGAGAGACTTTGGCTTTTTCTAGAGTAGCTATAGAGCTAAGATAATTCGCTTCGTTCTGCTTAACTCTAGTCAAGAATAGAGACTGGTCAATTTCGGCTATAACCTGGCCTTCTTGGACCAGGGAATTGAAATCTACATACAGTCCATTGATCTTGCCTGAAACTTGACTGCCTACGTCAACAATAATAACAGGGTTCAGTGTACCCGTTGTCACAACCAGGGCTTCGATATTTCCTCTATCGATTGCCTCTTTTTTATATCCTATTCTATTGTTTTTATTGCCTCTGATAAAAGCAAATCCAAAAACAATCCCTGCAATAACAACGAGGATAACAACACCAAGAATGATTTTCTTTTTCATTTTTCTTCTCCTTTATTTTTTTTGATTTTTTTTGAATGTTTTTTTCTTTCTTCCTGTCCTTTTTTTCTTTGAGAAAGATATTTTTCAATCATGGCTTCGAATTTTATATTTTGCTCTTCTGTTAAAACATTTTTTATTTCACTTTTAAGCTGAGATCTTATAGATGAGAACCGTTCATGGATTTGGCTCCTCATGATTTTAAACCTTTCTTCGTTATTGTTGAAGATTTCTCTTATCTGTTCCTGCTGGTCTTCGGTGAGGTTTAGTTCCTCTGCCATCATTTCAAGGGATGGGAAACGAACAGGGGCTCTTTTCCTTGTTATTTTTTTTGTTTTTTTATCGAGGATATTCTGTTCGAAAAGAATTCCACCTATGACTCCAGCAGCAAAGACAATGATAAGAGAAAAGACAATCCAGAATTTATAGTGGTTTTTCATGGGAAATATCTCCTTAAACCGTTATTTTCTTCCATTGCGGTGAAAATAAGCATCATGTTTTTGTTTTCAATGCCTTCTTCCTCAAACAAGGTTCTTGTTTCCTGGAAAGGATTTAGGTTGCGAAGAAGAAGAATTTCGGATTGGCTGAGTTCTTCTTTTTGTGCGGGGAGGAAGAAGGTAACAGCAGCGAGCAGAACAACAAGCAGTAATGAAAGCGGAATGGCTCTTAGGTTCCACTGTTTCCATAATGACCACTGTTCATATTTTTTCCGCTCCTTAAGCTTGGGCTGTAAACGTTCCCAGAAATAAGGCTTAGGCTCTGGGAAATCTTTTTGCCGCAATGTTTCGAGGATGCTCTGGTATTCCTTTTGTTTCTTCTGACAAAGAAGACAGCTTATTAAATGTTTTTCTAACTCTTTTTTTTCTTTGTTTTTTAGGATTCCATCGAAGGACCGCAGGAGAAATGTTTCGGCTTTTTTACAATTCATATCCCTCCTCCTTTTTGGTTAAGAAAGGAACCAATTTTTTCCTCAGCATTTTTCTGGCTCTGTGCAGACGAGAATCCACAGTTCCAGGGGGAACATTCAGAATTTTGGCAACTTCTCCATAAGAGAATCCTTGGACATCCCTTAAAGACAAGATGAGCTGATGTCTTTCAGGTAGAGTCTGAATAGCTTTGCGAACCAGTTTTTTTCGCTGTTCATATGTCTGTTCATTTTCTTTTTTCACTATTTCGTCTTCCATGGCGATGGAATTTCCCATGGTCTCCTCAAAAAAAACTTTTCTAATCCTTCCTCTTTTCCTTAAGTAGTCCTTGGCGTGGTTAACAGTTATTCGATAGAGCCATGTTCCAAATTCTGATTTTAATTTAAATTTGGAAAGAGCAAAATACGCCTTAATAAAAACCTCCTGAGCTAAATCGTCAGCAATCTCGCGATCGCCTGTAAAGCTAAATGCTAAGTTAAACACTTTTGTTCTGTATTTTTTAACTAAAGCAGAGAAGGCCTCTTCGTTGCCTTCCTGACTCAGTTGAACCAGCTCTTTTTCTTCCATATAACTTCACGTCTTCTTGACCTCCGTACATAACTTTAGACGGAGGAAAAAAGAAAATCTTCCATTTATTAACAAAAACTTATTATTTTTTCCTTTAGTTTCCTATTTTAAGCGATAAACAACATTTTAAAAAGAGTTGTTCAATTTTAATTATGAGAAGGATTCTTTAAATAGGGATTTTGAAAGTGAAAAAACCGAAGCCTATTTAGGTTGAAAGTTTAATGTTTAAGGTAAGAGTATAAAATGGTTTAAGGTTGAAGGTTTAATGTTTAAGGCAAGAGTATAAAGTGGTTTAAGGTTGAAGGTTTAATGTTTAAGGAACTAAATGAAAAATATGAATACCTTAAACTTTAAACCAATTTGTTTTAGATTTTCCAGACTACTTGAAATATGGATACTGAACTTTGGATTTTATAAAACGGTTCTTTTAATCAGAGCTAAAAAGGGGATGTTATTTCTTTTTTGCTGTCCATTCACTTGAGCCGCGATCACCCATTTGAACCTCGCCTGACATCGTGTCTCCTTCTACTGTTCCTTTGTAAGTCATCGTGAATTCGCCCCTTGGAGTGCTGCGCGTTATTGTCCATTCGATTTCGTTTCCTTTAATTGTTCCTTCCCCTGTGATTTCATCTCCGCGGCGTGTTGTCATGGTTACAGTCAATTTTTCGCCATCTTGTTCAAAGTGCATTTCCTGTGTCATCGGTCCACGTGGAGTTTCCATGGAAATTTCCCAGTCCCCTGTAACATTTACATCCTGTGCGCTCAGGGAGATGGCAAGAAAGACTAAAATAAAAAACATGAAAAAAGAATAGAGTTTAGACATCTTTCTCTCCTTTGCTTTAATTTTTCAAATCAATTATTTAGACGTAAAAATTTCATTTCTCTTCCACATTTTTTGTCATAGAGCCTAATTATTCTTGACAAGATAAAAACTATAAGCAAAAATTTGTCGTTATGAGTAAAAGGAAAGATCAGCATCCAATTGATTCTCTGCTTCACCCTGATTTGATGCCTTCAATATGGTGTCCTGGATGCGGAATAGGCATTGTAGTAAATACATTTCTTCAAACAGTAAAGAAATTAAATATAGATCCAGATAAGATCTGTGTGGTCTCATCAGGTTTTGGATGTACAGGAAAAATTCCTGAATATTTAAAAATCAAACGATTGAACATAGTAGATAGAAATGTATTTAATTCTGCGGCAGCTATTAAACTGGAAAATCCCGATTTAAAAGTAGTTGTTTTTTTAAACGACAGCGATTTCATTGCATCTGGAGTTGATGATTTTCTTGAAGCTTGTAAAAAGGAAACAGAGCTATTAGTGATTTACATAAATAGCTATATATATAATGTTTTTGTGGAGCATAAAGCGTTTCGTCAAATTCCATTCAAAAGGAATCCAAACAATGATGATTCGGCTTCCCCATTTAATATTCCTCATCTAGCGAAGACATGTGGTGCTTCGTTTGTAGCCAGATGGACTCCTCTTCATTGCCGGCGGCTTTCATTTTCTATGAAAGAGGCTATTCGTAAGCAGGGTTTCTCTTTGATTGAGATTATTTCCCCATGCTTGATGTATTATGCAAGCGATGGAAAGCTCGGAGAAATAATTGATAGAATGGGCATGTTTTATAACAATTCAGTCATAAAAAATGACGAGCCCACAGAGAATCTGAAAATAAAAGCCAATGAAAAGATTGTTCTAGGGAGATTTGTGGATAGCAAAGACTGATAATGAAAAACATTGAAAGATATCATCCCGCTGATTCTTTTTTGAATACAGATTCATTTCCTTCTGTATGGTGTCCAGGTTGTGGAATTGGGACAGCAGTCTGTGCCTTTATTGAGTCTATTAAAGAAGTGAATATTGATCTAGATAAAATTGCTGTAATATCAGGTATCGGCTGCACGGGAAAGATTGCTGAATGCTTAAAGCTAAACACCTACTCCGTTACAGATGGCAGTGTGGTTGATTACGCCGTTCAACTCAAAGAGAAGGATAAAGATTTAACAGTGGCAGTCTTTTTGAATAATGCTGATTTTCTTTTATCCGGGGCAAAAGATTTTATTGATGCTGGGAAGAAAGGGGCAGATCTTATAGTAATATATGTCAATAATTTTATTTGTGCAATTAGTGAGAATAAAATTTTCCCGATATCCCCTTTCATGAGAATGTCTATAGATAATGAGTTTGAATTGCCGTATAACATCCCCTATTTGGCAAAATCATGTGGAGCTAATTATGTTGCGAGGTGGACACCTATTCATGCTGGATGGATGAAGTATTCTATTATCGAAGGGATTTTGAAGAAAGGTTTTTCTGTGATTGAAGTTGTTTCTCCTTGTTTGCTATATAATGCAAACAATGGGAGCATCCAGGATGCTGTCGACCGGATGAGATTTTACAATGACAATTCCGAAATAAAAGTTGGAGAGCCTGCAGAAAATCTTGATCTGCGATCTCAGAATAAGATTATTATCGGCAAATTTGTGGATTCTGAAGAAAAGGCAGGCTGAATTCAAAGATGAAAGTTGAAATCTACATTATAAAGGAAAGATGCAAAGGCTGCGGAATTTGTGTTGAAGTCTGCCAGGCAAAGGTTTTAGAACTCTCTGAGGAACTCAATTCCCAAGGTTTTCGTACGCCGAATGTGAAAAATCCAGAGGAGTGTTTAAACTGCGGTATGTGTGAAATGTTTTGTTCTGACTTTGCAATATGGGTAAGCATTGAGACAGAAAAGGTTGGAGTATGAGCCATAATATCGTGCGAATAGAAGCGCTCAGTACTGAGAATTATCTTATTGAAGTGGAGGCCCCTCATGTTGCTGAGAGATTTCAAGCAGGGCAGTTTGTAATCATTCGGATTCATGAACGAGGGGAAAGGATTCCCTTAACTGTGGCTGACGTCGATCCTAGAAAGAGGACAGTAACGTTGATTTTTCAGGTTGTAGGAAAGACCACAATGGAGTTGAGTACCTTGAAGCCTGGTGATACTTTAATAAATTGTGTAGGTCCTTTGGGAAATCCGTCTGAGATTGAAAAATTTGGCCGTGTTATATGTGTGGGCGGCGGCACGGGGATTGCATGCATTTTGCCTGTTGTAAGAGCATTAGTAAATGCTGGAAACGAGGTTATATCCATAATCGGAGCCAGGACTGAGTCATTGCTGATTCTGGAAGATGAAATAAGGGAAGCCAGCACAGAGACCTATATCGCAACAGATGATGGTTCAAAAGGGCATCATGGATTTGTGACCGAAGTGCTTAAGGGCTTACTGGAAAAATATAAAAGACCGGAAGAAGTAAATAGAGTCATTATAATCGGGCCTCCCCAAATGATGAAGGCTGCAGCAGATGTTACTCGCATCAAAAAGATTAAAACCATTGCCAGTTTGAATACTATCATGATTGACGGTACAGGAATGTGTGGGGGGTGCCGGGTATTCCTAGATGGTGAGATGAAATTAACATGTATTGATGGTCCAGAATTTGATGCCCATAAAGTTAATTTCGATGATGTCATAAGCCGATTATCCATGTTTAAGGAAAAAGAATTGCTGGCCGTAAAACATTTTTGTAAACATAAACAAAAAAAGGCAGGGAGACAGTGATCGAAATAGGTGGAACCAGGGTTCCTATGAGAGAACAGAGTGTCGAAGAACGAATAAAAAATTTTCGTTCTGTTCCTTGTGGCTACAACAAAGAAGAGGTAATGAAAGAAGCACAAAGGTGTATTCAGTGCACTGGTGTTCCTTGTGAAAAGGACTGTCCCATTAACATGAAAATTCTGGAGATGATTAGAGAGATTGCTTTCGGTAATTTCAAGAAGGCTTTTTTTATAATGAAGGAAGACAATCCTATTCCAGCGATCACAGGAAGAGTGTGTCCGCAGGAGAGTCAGTGTGAGGGGGTCTGTCCTGTCTCAAAACGGGGAAACGGGATAAACATCGGGAAGCTTGAAGCATTCGTGGCTGACTGGGCCAGAGAAAATGGAGTGAAGGAAGATATTCATATCAAGGAAAGACCAGGAAAAATAGCTGTAATCGGTTCAGGCCCGGCTGGCATCAGCTGTGCCGTTGATCTGAGAAGATTCGGCTACCAAGTCACTCTATTCGAGGCGCTTCACAAAGCTGGTGGAGTTTTACAGTATGGTATCCCTGCTTTCCGTCTCCCAACAGAGATCGTGGATTACGAGATATCCTATCTGAGTGAAATAGGCGTTGATGTAAAGCTTAACTTCTTTGTTGGACAGAACATAAAATTCAACGAACTTCGAAGGGATTTTGATGCCATTTTTATAGGGACAGGAGCAGGTGCTCCTCTCTTTATGGATATAGAGGGGGAGAACCTTAAACGTGTCTATTCAGCGAATGAATTTCTCATCCGGGTCAACCTGATGAAAGCCTATAAATTTTTGGAATATGATACTCCAATAGTCTGGGGAGATACGGTTGGAGTTATTGGAGCGGGGAATGTAGCCATGGATGCTGCACGGTGTGCACTAAGACTTGGTGCTAAGGAGGTTTATATACTCTATCGGAGAACAAAGAATGAGGCTCCAGCAAGGGAGGAGGAAATACAGCATGCTCTGGAAGAAGGGATTAACCTTAAGGAATTGGTCGCTCCCAAGAGAGTGCTCGGTGACAAAGATGGCTGGGTTAATAGAGTTGAGCTTTTCAAAATGAAACTTGGCGAACCAGACAAAAGTGGTCGTCCTAGACCCGTTAAGATTGACGGCAGCGAGTTTATCATGAAATTGGATACTTTTGTAGAAGCGCTCGGAACAAAACCTAACAGGCTTTTTCTCAATAAAGCCTCCGAATTAGATGTGACATCCTGGGGACTGATTGAAGTAAATAAGAATCTAATGACGAATGTCGAGGGTGTTTATGCAGGCGGTGATGCCATAAGAGGTAATGCCACAGTCATTCTTGCGCTTGGGGATGGAAGGAAAGCCGCCAAGTCCATTCATGAACGGCTGTCAAAAAACTGACTCAAAGGTCTAAACGGACTCAAATGTACTATTCTACAAAAACAGAAGAAGAGCCAAAATAAATAGATGTACAAATGTGAAATTTTCTAGCTTTCGTTCGTCATATTAATAATGGATCGTTATTCTTCGATTGGAAATCAAAGAGCTGGATATCAAAGACAGGGGCACCGCTGGAGACTGCGGGAAAAATTTTTAAAAGGAGGTATCCAGGGGTTCTTGGACTATGAAATTGTTGAACTTCTCTTGACTTTAGGGACTCCCCGAAGGGACTGCAAGCTCCAAGCTAAGAAAGCGCTGAAGAAATTCAAGGCATTGAGAAGAGTATTAGAAGCTTCAGAGGATGAACTTCAAGAAATCAAGGGAATCGGGCCTCATAATGTTTTCGGCATCAAACTAGTTCAGGAAGTTTCGCGCCGCTTTCTTAAGGAGCGAATGATGAGCAAGCCAGTTTGCCATTCTTCAAAGGAGGTCTTTGATTATTTTTATCATGCACTCAGGGATTCGAAAAAAGAGAAGTTTAAAGTTGTTTTTTTAGACGCAAAAAACCAGATATTGGAAGAAAAGACTTTTTTTGAAGGAACAGTAGACTCAAGTGCTGTGTTTCCAAGGGAGATAATGAAAGGGGCCTTGAGATATGATGCATCTTCATTGATTTTTGTTCATAATCATCCTTCAGGCGATCCAGAGCCTTCTGGAAGTGACAAGGAAATCACAAAGGACCTGGTTTTTGCGGCCAGTATAATGCAGTTGAAGGTCTTGGATCATATCATCATCGGAAATAACCGCTATTTCAGCTTTGCTGACCAAGGCCTTATCGAGGACTATGAATTCCTTTTTCATAATCTAAAAAAAGGAGTGAGTAGTGAGTAGTAAGGAGTAAGGAGCGAAAAAAATATTTAATCACTACTTACTCCTAACTCCTTACTAAAAAGAATTGTAAATTTTTCCCCCTAAAGGTAAACTCATAGAAAGGAGGACCAAATGCTTGATGATATGGAAATTGCTAAAAAATTTAAAATGAGGCCTATAGAAGAGATTGCAGAGAAACTTGGAATTAAAGCTGGAGACCTGGAGAAATATGGCAAGTATAAAGCGAAAATATCTTCAGAACGATTTGTTGGCAGAGAAGGAAAAAAAGGCAAGCTGATAATGGTTACAGCCATGAGTCCTACTCCGGCCGGAGAAGGAAAAACCACAACCTCAATCGGTTTAGCAGATGCGCTGAGCCTCTTAGGGAAAAAAGCTGCAGCGGCTCTGAGGGAACCATCCCTTGGTCCTGTCTTTGGAATGAAAGGAGGGGCTACTGGTGGAGGGTTTGCCCAGGTTATGCCTCGCGATGAAATCAACCTCCATTTTACAGGCGATATTCATGCTGTTACAGCAGCGCATAATCTTTTGGCTGCCATGGTAGACAACCGGCTTCATTTTGATGGAGCTTGCGGACTGCTTGATTGTCGGAGAATTTCATGGAAAAGGGTCATGGATATGGATGATCGTGTTTTGCGGGAAGTGGTTGTCGGCATAGGAGGTCCGTTGCGAGGAATAGCCAGGGAGACAGGGTTTGATATAACCGCTGCCTCTGAGGTCATGGCCATTTTATGTCTGGCCGATGATCTGAAGGATTTAAAGGATAAGCTTGGGAATATATTTATCGGATATTCTCCTGAGAAAAAGCCTGTTTTTGCGCGAGGGCTCAAGGCTGAAGGGAGTATGACAGCGCTGCTTAGTGAGGCCTTAAAGCCGAACCTTGTCCAAACCTTGGAGGGAACTCCTGTGCTGATTCATGGCGGTCCATTTGCCAATATTGCACACGGTACTAATTCGGTTATTTCCACACGTATGGCACTTTATCTTACAGATTTTGTGGTGACAGAGGCTGGGTTCGGATCTGACCTTGGGGCGGAAAAGTTTTTTGATATTGTTGTAAGGACTAGTCATATACCTCCGCCTGATGCCTGTGTTCTGGTTGCTACAATCCGGGCTCTTAAGTTTCATGGGGGAGTGAAACTGGATGAAGTAAACCAGGAAAATATTGAAGCGCTTGAGAAGGGCTTTGAAAATCTCCAAAAGCACATCGAGAACCTACGGACTTTTGGGGTTCCTTTTGTTATTGCTTTAAACAAATTTCATGTGGATACAGAGGCAGAGATCGAGAAAATCAAGGATTTGTGCCAAAGGGAACGAGTTAGAATTGCTCTGAGTGAGGTGTTCGGTAAGGGCGGAAAAGGGGGCCTTGAGTTGGCTAAAGAGGTTCTTAAGGCAATGGAGGAAGATGAGAGCAATTTCCAATTTCTTTATCCTTTGGAGCTTCCTATTTTGGATAAAATTGAGGCTGTAGCCAAGAAAATTTATGGCGCTTCCTCAGTTGCAATGGAAGGGAAAATAAGGCGGAGAATACTCAGGATCGAGAGAGAAGGCTTTGGAAATCTTCCTGTTTGCATAGCGAAAACACAGTATTCTCTCTCTGCTGACAATGAGGCTCTGGGAAGGCCAAGAGATTTCACTCTTATTGTAACCGATGCATCCCTCAGTTCAGGGGCAGGATTTGTAGTCGTCTACTGCGGAGACGTCATGACCATGCCTGGCCTGCCGAAGTTGCCTTCGGCAGAGAAAGTAGACGTTACGGATAAAGGAGAGATAACTGGACTTAGTTGAATTAGCTCAAAACTCAAAACTCAGAACTAATAACTGGTTAAATGTTTAAGGTTGAAGGTTTAAGGCAAGAAAGCTATTAACCATTCACTATTTCCCATTCACCATTTTCTTATTCTTCGGCAGTATGGCAGTTCAGCAGTATATCAGTATTCCCCATTAACGTAAGCCGTAAATCGTGAGCCGTGAGCTGAAATAA
>Ga0209991_10000201_pt1 | contig 26514 bp, 18 predicted proteins | sample ChitaG_FD_183167 | JGI IMG/M metagenome (GOLD analysis project Ga0209991, IMG submission 183167) | Deep subsurface microbial communities from South Pacific Ocean to uncover new lineages of life (NeLLi) - Chile_00310 metaG (SPAdes)... | ecosystem: Environmental > Aquatic > Marine > Oceanic >... | reverse complement strand
ACATTAATGCAGTTGCCGGTGACCGACCCTGCGGAGAACACAATCGGCACCAGCCTGGCCGATCTCCCCCTCCCCCCGGGGTGCTTAGTTGCCGCCATCGTCCGCGGTGAGGACTTCATCATCCCCCACGGCCAGGAAACGATTGCCCTGGGCGACGAGGTCTTCTTGATCGGACGCTCGGAGGTCGTTGCCCAAGCGCGGCGGCTCTTCGTCACCGATTCGGGCGCGGAGACGGGCAAGGTGGTCATTATCGGGGGCTCGGAGATCGGCTTTTACCTGGCCCGCTTGCTGGCCGAAACCGCGATCGAAACGGTCGTTGTCGAGCAAAACCGCGACCGCTGCCGAAAGCTTTCCGAACAGCTCGAAAACGTGGTTGTCTTGAACGGAGACGGCACGCAGAAAGCGTTTTTGCGGGAGGAAGGATTGGACAACGCGGACGTCTTTGTCTCGGCGACCAAGTCGGATGAGATCAACCTGATGGCCGGCCTCCTGGCACGCAAGATGGGTGTACCGCGGACGATCGCCCTGGTGCACAAGCCGGACTACGCACCGGTGTACAAGACGCTGGGGATCGACACTACGATCTCCCCGCGGTTGATGGCCGCCAACCAGGTTTTGCGTTATGTGCGTGCCGGCAAGATCATCTCGGTAACCGTGCTGGCCGGTGGACGCGGGGAAGCCATCGAACTGGAAGTCCAGCGCGGCTCGCAGATCGCCGACACCCCCCTTAAAGATGTCAATTTCCCCCGGGGGGCGGTAATCGGCGCGGCGGTGATCGGCAAGGACATCATTATCCCGCGCGGGGACGACAGTATCCCCCCCGGGGCGCGAGTGGTGGTTTTTACCACCCCCGAAGTGCGCCGGCAGGTGGAACGCGCCTTCCGCAAGTGAACCCGATCTCCTTTATGAACCCTGGTGTGGTGTATTCCACAAAGATCATGATTTTCGTGTGTGCGGGAACCGTGACACGGACCTTAAGCTTACTTGGGCCGGCGGCACCGGATGTGAGTTGACATGGCATACCGTAAGGTTGCGCGTTTCTTGAGCCTGCTGCTTTTTGTGGAAGCGGGGTTCATGGCCACCAGCTTAATCTGGGCGGCACTCGATGACCGGAGCGTAGGAACGTTTGTTATCTCGGTCCTGATCACCGCTGCCCTGGCCACGCTGCTCTATATCACGGGCGTCAGAGCGGAGGGTGAAATCCGCCCCCGCGACGCCTTAGGCACCGTCGGGTTAGGGTGGATTCTAATCGGTGCCTGCGGTGCACTGCCCTATTTATTCGACGGTGTGTTTACCCATCTCGCCGACGCCTTCTTCGAGTCGGTCTCCGGATTTACCACGACCGGATCGACGGCGCTGGTGGATATCCCCGCCTGTTCGCGCGCCCTGTTATACTGGCGCTCGCTGACCCAATGGCTGGGCGGGATGGGGATTATCGTTTTATTCATCGCCGTCTTCCCCAGCCTGGGAGTGGGCGGGAAACACCTCTACCGCTCGGAAGTTCCCGGCCCGATGGCTTCCGGCCTGCACCCGAAACTGCGTCACACGTCGATCATTCTGTGGTATATTTACATGGGCATCACCGCAGCGGAGTTTATCCTGCTTTTGTCTGTCGGATTAGGCATCCACTCCGCGCTCTGCCAGTCGCTTACCACCATGGCCACCGGCGGTTTCTCCACGCTTAACGAATCGATTGGCGGGTTTGGCTCGCTGGCGGCCGAGCTGATCATCATCTTTTTTATGTTCCTGGCCGGGATCAACTTTCAATTGTATTACCGCATGGTGGGCCGCGATTTCAAAGCCCCGTTTAAAGACGCAGAGTTTCGCACCTACCTGGGCTTGCTGGCCATCTCAATTATCCTTGTCTCGGTCGGCATCGTCCACCGGTACGGGATCGCCGACGCCCTGCGGTATGGGACCTTTCAGGTCGTCGCTCTGCAAACCACCACCGGGTTCGGGACGGACAACTTCAACGTGTACCCGTCGTACGCCAAGATCCTGCTCGTGGGCTTGATGTTTATCGGCGGTTCGGCCGGATCGACCGCCGGGGGCATGAAGGTCTCCCGCTTTATTGTGATTTTCAAGGCAGTCTATCATGAACTGCACCGCACCTTCCGACCCCATGCGGTTTTCACGGTCAAGATCGGCCGGCAGCCGGTGCCTGATGAGGTCGTTAAGGGTGTGTTGACCTTTTTCTGCTTTTTCATCGTGCTCTTTTTCTTTGGCTCGATGTTTTTAAGCATGTTCGGCATCGACATCGTTACCGCGGCCACGGCCTCGATCGCTGCTCTGGGGAACATCGGCCCCGGGTTGGAAAAGGTCGGATCAATTGAAAATTACGCCTTTGTTCCCCCACCGGGGAAAATCCTTCTGGCGTTTTTCATGATTATCGGGCGATTGGAGATTTTGACCATCTTCGCCCTGCTGTTGCCGGCATTCTGGCGTAAGTAAGGCCCGGTCCCAACTATTTCACCGAGACCCAAACCGGCATCTGGAACGGCGATTACGCGTCCTGATCGCTGTGGTGCTTTTGGTCAGCGGGTAGGGCGTAGGGCGGGCAGGATCCACCGTTCCACAATGGGGGGCGATGCCACTTCTGGCCGACAATACCTGTCTTTGACGTCACATGATCCCGGCTATTGTGCCAAATGATCGAGTGTGAATCCGAGTATGGGTAGATAAGGAACGTGGGGGTGCTGAGGACCCGGAGGTCGACGATCCGATGCATACAGCAAACGACGACATCAGCGCGCGCTCATTATATGACTCTCCTCCCCGGGTAATCTTGATGGCCGGGAAAGGCGGCGTGGGCAAGACCACGATCGCCGCAGCCACCGGATTGGCCTGCGCGCGGGCGGGAAAGAAAACGCTGGTTATCTCGCTGGATTCCGCACATTCCCTGGCCGATTCGTTCGACATCCCGGTCAGGCTGCACGACAAGCATCGCGGTCTCCCCTTCGCCGTGGAAGAACGGCTCGAGATCCAGGAGTTGGACGTCCAGGAAGAAATCGCGCGTTATTGGGGCGAGGTTTACGCGTATACCTCGGCACTTTTGGCTTCCACCGGACTTGAAGACATTGCCGCCGAGGAATTGGCGGTCATCCCCGGCATGGATGACGTCGTCGGGCTTTTGTATCTCAATATGTACGCCCGGCAAGGAACATACGACGTCGTCATTCTGGATTGCGCGCCCACGGGTGAATCGCTGCGTTTTATCTCGATGCCGCAGACTCTGGAATGGTATTTCAAGAAGCTGTTCAAGCTGCAGCGCAACGTGATGCGGCTGGTCCGGCCGATCCTCAAAAGAACCACCAATGTACCGGTGCCCGAGGACGTGGTCTATCAGGATCTGGAGTCGCTTTTCTCCCGGCTTGCCGGGGTCGACCGCCTGCTTCTGGACAACACAATTACCACGGCACGGCTGGTCACCAACGCCGAGAAAATGGTGGTCAAGGAAACCCAGCGCGCCTACATGTATTTTTCTTTGTATCGGATGACGACCGATGCGGTAATTGTCAATCGGCTTTTCCCCAGTGAGGTCAGCGACGGGTATTATCGGAAATGGACCGAGACGCAGCAGCGCCACTTCGAACATATCGAAGAGCTGTTTGCCCCGGTGCCGGTGCGCAAAGTCCGCTTGTTTGAGGACGAGGTGCTTGGCACAGAACGGCTGACTCAACTGGCCAACGAACTGTTTGCAGGGTTGGACCCGGCGGGGATCTGGCACAGCGAAAGGCCGAGCCGCTTTGTCCGCGGAGATGACGGCAATTATGTCTTGCGGGTCGAGTTGCCGTTTGTCAGTGCCCAGGAGTTGCAGCTGCACCGGGAGAAAGACGATCTGATCGTGCGCGTGGGCAATTTCAAGCGCCACGTTCCCCTTCCCCGCGCTTTACGCCGGCTCGCCCATAAAAAAGCAAGGATTTCCCGGGGCGTGCTTTATATTACGTTTGAGGCCCAAGAGACGGAGTAACCGATGGCGGAAAAACCCGAACAAAAAGACGAATCACTGCTGGAATCAGTTTGCCAATTAGTCGAATCCGGCGCGCTGGTCATGGAGGAGATTATCCACTCACTGAAACCATCCGAAGAAGAATGCCGCCGTTTTAAGCGCCGTTTCTGGGAGTTCCAGGCCAAAATAGCCAGCGGCTTGAGCACCATCGCTGAAAAACGCCTCCGCGACATAAAGACCGACACCGGCCCCCGCCACGCCGACCGCATCATCGTCGAAGAAGACGCCTAAGCCCCGACCAATTAAAGGTGACGGCAAATAACCGGCGTACCGCTTCAGGCAAGTCCAGGGAGGTGTAGCAATGAGAGTTTTTACTTTGCCAACGGCTTTAGTCCTGATCGCTGTCGCGATGTGCATCGTGGCGGGTGCGCAAGGCAACACCGCCGGCAAGTGCATGACCTGCCATAAGGAAAAATCACCAGGTCTTTATAAACAGTGGTACATGTCCCAACATGCCGTTCACAACGTTACCTGTATTGACTGCCACAGCGCCACGAAAGGCGAAGCCGACGCATTCATGCACCAAGGGGCCCTCATTGCCACTCTGGTGACCCCCGCAGACTGCGGCACTTGCCATCAAAAAGAAGCGCGGGAAGTGGAAAGTTCGTACCACGCCAAGGCCGGTGAGATTCTCGATTCCAAGGATGCGTACTTGGCTCACGTGGTCGGCGGTCATCCAGTGGCCATCGGGGGATGCGAATCCTGCCACGGGGGCAAAGTCGCCGTTGATCCTCACTCTCCCAACAGGTTATCCCCAAAAAGCTGGCCCAACTCCGGCATCGGACGAATCAATCCCGATGGTTCCAAGGGCTCCTGCAACGCCTGTCACACCCGGCACTCGTTCTCCAAGGCCCAGGCTCGCCAACCGGAAGCCTGCGCCAAGTGTCACCTTGGACCGGACCACCCCCAAAAAGAAGTATTCGAGGAATCTAAACATGGCAACGTCTACTATACCCACGTGGACCAGATGAACATCAACGCTGACCGCTGGGTAGTGGGAGTCGACTATTTCGAAGCACCTACTTGCGCCACCTGCCATATGTCCGCCACTAGGAGACAGGATGTGACGCACGATGTCGGGCAACGTATTTCCTGGACCTTGCGCCCCCCGGTATCCAAGCACAAGGAGAACTGGGAACAAAAACGGCGAAACTTAAGGGAGGTTTGCACGGCTTGTCACGGTGCGACGTTCGTGGATGGACATTTCTATCAATTTGACGCGCTGGTCAGACTCTACAATGAGAAATTCGCCAACCCCGCAACCGAGATCATCAACCTGGTCAAGAAAAACACCCTTCTCGAAAACAAGGCCGGTTTCGCCAACAAGATTGAGTGGACTTACTGGGAGCTTTGGCACCACGAAGGGCGCCGCGCGCGCCACGGCGCGGCGATGATGGGGCCGGACTATACCTGGTGGCATGGGATCTATGAGGTCGCCCAACACTTCTATTTCAAATTGCTTCCGGAAGCGCGTGCATATAACAACCCGGAAGTGAATGCCTACATTGACAACCTCCTGGCCAACGACCCGATGCACTCCTGGCTGCATAAAGAATCCGGCCAACTCAAGAGCGATATTCGCTCGGGTAAGCTGCTGGAGATTTATCAAGGACTATTTGAAACCGACTAATCGCGCGGCCATGTATCCCAGGTTCCGACAGTTCATCCGTGCCATTTCGATCAACTGGATTAGCAAAGGGGGGGTTATTCTCGCTACCTCCTCTTTTACTATCTTTATCATTCTCGAGATCGCCCGGCTCCTGGGAATAATCACCGGCGCGTTCATCGGTCTGATAACCTACCTGCTCTTGCCGTTGCTGTTTATCATCGGGCTGCTGCTGATTCCCGCCGGTTGGCGGCGCTATCAAAAAACGACGGGCAATACTATCCGCGAAATCCTCAAGGAAAGGTTTGAGCAGGACGATACACGGGCCACCCCCTTCGGTTCAAGAATCTTCCAAATGGTCGCCGGCCTGACAGTAGTCAATCTCCTTTTTGTGGGTGGTGCCGGCTTGCGGATGTTTAAGTTCATGGATGAACCCAGATTTTGCGGCACAGCTTGCCACAGCGTGATGAACCCGGAGTGGACCACATATCAGGATTCGCCGCACGCCCGTGTCAAATGCGTGGAATGCCACGTGGGCGAGGGTATGGGTGCTTTAATCGATTCCAAGCTGAACGGCGCCTGGCAGATGATTTCTGTCACGTTTGACCTGTTGGAACGTCCAATCCCGACGCCGGTGCACCAATTACGACCCACGCGCGAGACCTGCGAAAAATGCCACTGGCCCGATAAATTCTACGGCCGCCGGCTGAAGACTATCTCTACCTTCGGAACCGACGAAAACTCGACACGGCAATACACCACGTTAAGCTTGAAAATCGACAGCGCCACCGGGCGACAGGGAGGCATCCACTGGCATATCGCCGCAGAAAACGAAGTCCGTTATGCCTCGGTGGACGACAAGCGGGAAAGAATAATCTGGGTGGAGGTATACCAGGCGGATGGTTCCTGTAAACGTTACACCGACCCTGATCTCGCGCAGAGTACCGCGAAAAACAACAACGTCAGAATACTGGACTGCGTGGATTGCCACAACCGTGCTACCCACATCTACGAATATGCCGCAAGGTCAATCGACAAGCGAATTCATTCGGGGTTGATGAATCGGGGCGTACCCTATCTTAAACAAGAAGCGCTGCACACCATTTCGAAAAATTACCCTGACCGGGAAGCAGCTTTCAGGGGAATTGCAAATCATATACGCGGCTTTTACCGGCGCCATTATCCCGAGGAAGCCGGGCAGATGCTGCCCGCCATTGATTCGGTGGTCGGCATCCTGCAAGCCATCTATGCCCGGAATATCCACCCCGAGATGAAAATCACCTGGGGCAGTTATCCCGATCATATCGGGCACCGGGGCGACGGCGGGTGTTTCCGCTGCCACAATTCACAACTCGTGGACAAAGACGGCAAGCATATCTCATTTGATTGCACGCTGTGCCATTCCCTTTTGGCCTACGATTCAGATGAGCCTTTCAAGTTCCTGCAACGAGCCGATCCCGACGACCGGGAGAATTCGATACACGAATACTTAAAACGTGAGTTTCTGAACTCTTACGCCGAGTAGGGCCACAACTCACTCTTCTTTGGTGGAAATGCCAGCTGTGGCCGGAACCACCCCAGTCGGTGCGGAATTATCCGAACAAGGATTACATCCGATAGGCCATGGTCAGGTAAATGCGGCGGGTCTTGTACTCCTCGGTGTAAGGTGGCGGGTCGTACTCTTCGACATTCTTGTAATTTATCGTGTAGCCACCGATCACCGCGGCGATGTCAATGGTCATCACCTGGTCGATAAGAAACCCGACCCCGAAGGTGAAGTATTTCCGGTCTGATTCGATGTAAGCCGACGGAAAAGGCAGGGGATCCAGGAAATAACCCACCCGCAGGCTGATCCCCGGGTCGGGCAGGACATATTCGGCGCCGAACCTAACCTCAACAACCTCCTTGTAATGCTCCTGGATAACCGCGTTTAAATCCTGCGAGAATTCATCGGTGTATTCCATTTGCGACCAGTCGGTGTACTTCAGGTCAAGCGCGAGGTTCAATTGCTCGTGGGAAAAGCCAGCCCCCAGGCCAAAGGAGAACGGATGCCGCAGCTTATACTCGACAGAAGCATAATCCTCCGGCCACTGTTCTTCCCAATACCACGACGACGACGACGTGTCGTAAATTTCAGCGGTCTGTACGAGAGATTCCTCGTCGATATTCCAGAATGACGGGGTTTCAATAACGGCGCCGATGGTCAGGTTTGGGGATGCCTGGTAGGTGAAACCGACGGAACCGGAAATGCCGATGTGATCTAACTCGATGCCGGTTGTCTCGTCGAGTTCATAGTAAACAGTATCTTGCACCTCGTTTTCATATTGCTCGGCAAACATGTACTTTGCAGAATACTCGGCTTTCCCGGTGTAGACGTTAATTCCCGCGCCAACGGCCATCTGGGGGGAGATTTCAATTGCCCCCGCACCGGACCAGGCATAAATCCCGCCCGATTCGGTTTCGGTCTGCTGCTCTTCGATGAAGTCATATTCGCCGGCCTGGTCACGAAGATTCATCTTGAATGTCCGGTCAAAGTTCTTCAGTCGGTGTACGCCGAAGCCGAACACGAGGCTGCCACGGTAAGTGGGCGCCGGAACAACCACCGACAGCCCATCCAGGTGGGTCTTGGTCACATCGCGCCGTCCGGTACTGGCCACCGAGGTTAGTCCGTATTCCGGGTAGCGCCCGCCATCATACTTGGTCGTGTTTTCCAACCGCAGGTGAGATACTCCACCCCGCACTTCCAGTCGCCGCACCTTTGCCAGGCAGGCCGGGTTATAAATCATCGCTGAGCCGTCGAGTGAAGTGGCGATACCCGTCTGGCCCATGGCCATCGAACGGGCGTTGGTCCCGAAGAAATTAGCGGCAGAGACTTCATGGTTGAGAATTAAGGAATCAATCGTACCTGCGTGGCAAAACGTAGAGGTCCCCAGCAGCACGAGTCCCGTCACCAGCAAAGCATTTATTCTGTTCATAGTTGTCTTCCGTTTTTCTTTGCCTGGGTCTCCAACAGCAAATACTGACACAAGCGGTAGTTTTTCGGTGTAACCCCGAATTAGCGACGGCGTTTCTTGGTTACTGACCCCTTCTTGCCCTTCTCTTCTTCCTTCTTCTTTTCCTGTGTAGAGGGATCGGATTTGCCGCTGTCAGACTTCTTGGTTACCGTTACCTTGGTTTTGCCCCCGGTTTCGCTTTTCTTTTCGCCCGCAGTTCCTGCCCCTCCGCCGCTCGGCTTCTGCGTCCCGCTCGGGCTTCCCCCACCCCCATGGAAAGAGGAAGACGAACCGCCAATGTAAGGCGGGACCATGCGGCTGCGCGAACGGGGTGTCTTGTCGTGGGCGTCGCCAACTTCGTACTCGATGTAGTCATCATCCCCATCGTACCAGTAATGATCCCACCACCAGGGGTAGACGTAATAGCGGCCCCAGCGCGGGGACGAAAAATAGTAGTCCGGGTAATACCCGTAATAATATCCATACGGGTACTCATGATAATCTGGGTGGCAGTCCAGGCAGTTTTCGCGGTAATACTCCTGCGAGTATTCATGCCCGGCCTTTGTGGCGGGCGGATGCTTGAGGATGGTGTAGCACCCGGCAACCCCGCACAAGAAGAAGAGCATCAGGGCGGGTATAATCATGCGTATGTTTTTCATCGGTCATCCCTTCACCGGTTCGGGCCTAAAAATACTCCAGATACAATATACGAAGTTCCCGCCCGAAAGAGTCGACATCTGCCCGATTATTCAGCAGATTTTTCAAATCGGCCTCGATCATCAACCGCTCCATAAACAGCCAGCGCAAGCCAACGTTTAAATACCCCCAACCCTCACCCAACGCCAGGGTATCGCGATCGTCGTTGAGCGCCATATCGTATTCGATAAGCAGGCCGAAATCATTGGGGAACTTGGCGTCGAACCCGAAGAACAAATCGATGTTCTCGTCACCGTCGACGTCGTGCTCCAGACTGAAATTGATCCCGGCATGCACCCCCGTATAAAACGATCCCCCGGTACCCAGGTACCCCTTGGAGGCCACCGCATAAAACCCGCGCGACTTGATCTGGTATCGATCAAGGCTGTCCACCCACCTCCCATACCCCTGCGAACTGAAACCCGCGGCGATCGCGGGCAGGGAATAGGTCTCCGTTATCACCTGTAGTTTTACCTGAAACTCCACGCGCGGGTTCCAGGTCGGTTCCCTCTCGGAGATGATTCCCTCCGCTCCGTAGAACAGCCCAATCTGCAACTGGTTGGTTAGCCCGATGTTGGTGCCCACCAGCACACCGCCGTTGGCATACACCCGCATCTCCCCATCGAACGTGGCGCGCGGCAACGTGGCGGCAGTGGGCATATCGATCAATTGCCGCACGGGCTCCACCGGCTCGCGCGGAATCCTCGGGCGGCGTGTCTGGGCGTCCACAAAAGAAGCCTGTACCAAAACAAATAGTAATAATGATATAATCGCGATTGTCCGGCGCATGTCGACCCTCCCTGCCCCTTGGCGTGTACGTACTTTTCCGAATGTTTTGCGCCGGCAGGCCCGGTGTCAACAAAAAAGCGCCGCGTGTGTTTTTGCTTTTCCCCTGTTCTCCTCTGCTGCTCATGTTCACCGATACCTCCACCGGGACGCCGGAAGATGACTCAGCAAATGCGATACCGGTCCGCCCGGAATGAGCGGCCAGCTAACCTCTTAGCCGATAAAGGATTACGGCTTCCACCGCAGTAGGCGGGAAATTGACGGCTATTCACGCCCCGAATCTGTGCCGGGGTACGCACTGATTTGCAGCGCCGCGTTCGCCGCATCAAAGGCACTGGCGATATTGCTGCTCACTTGCGGCGGACGGTGAAGGTCAGGGTAACCTCCTCGTCGGCCCCAACCCGAACGTCAAATTCTGCAGTATAGGCATCCTTTTTCCGGTATTCCACCGATGGATTACGGATTTCCCAATCCCCCCAGATGTGTTCGATCACCGTAATTGTGACCGGCTCCTCCTTGCGGTTGCGCAAGGACACTTCGATATCTTCCTCGGTGATCATTTTGGTCACCTTCCGGTGATCCTTTACCGTGCGCTCTCCGACAATGTCGAACGCGTTACCCAGGTACACGCGCACCTTTTCATCTTTGGGGGTGTGGTCAATCCGGTCCTCACCGATGAACTCCAGCGAGCCGTCCTCGTCGGCCTTCATCACGCGAATCTTTCCCTTGGGCAGCGGAATGCCCAGCCCTGCTTCTTTCGAGTTCTTGAATTCAAGGTTGACCCGTACCTTCTTGCCGTCGCGCGCACCGTCAAAGGTGAAAATCTTCTTCGTTGTCACGTCCGCCGGGGCAAAAAGGGAAAGCTGCTTGGTCTCGTTATCGCGCACCGTGGCCGGCCGGGTCAGAGTATACAGGTGGTACTCAAAAAACGCTTTCTCTTCGAATGAGGGCGCACGCTTGGCGGCCATAGCCATCGTGTACATCTCGTCCGCGCGTGGCCTCCATGGCCGGCGCTCCTCAACCATATGGACGTCCCCGGCAATCAACTTCAGCTTCGCATTTTCATACGTTGCCCCCGAGCGGTTGTCGATTGATACCCACCCGGCCAGGTTGAGTTCTGTGTCATTGGCACTGACTGTGGCCACGTACTCGGCGTGCCAGTTGATTTTCTTTGTCAGATAGCGCACCTCACCAGGATGCTTGCCGGAAATATCAGAATCCAAAAGCCACACCAGGGTCGGCCGGGTGATTAAACCCTCGGGGAGCTTGGGGAATGACATATCGCGCACGCCTTCACGGTCAATAATGCGGATGCTGCCGTCCGGTTCCATCAAGGTCAGGCCACCGGCCACCGAAAGCAGCGTCCCTTCAAAGAGCTTGTCCTCCTTGGTGACTACCTGAATCGTCTTGTCGATGTACTTGGCCAGGATTCTATCCGCACCAACGAGATCGTATTGAAAGTTCTGTTCGAGGATCTGCACCCCCTCCGGGTTATCTTTCACCGCGAAACTGACCGAAGTGGGATCGATCGCCGCGGCCACGTCGGTGAACTTCAACGTGTCGATCCCGGTCTTGAAATCCAGCTGCCTGACGTCCTTGACCAGCGCCAGGTCATTGTTATAAACCGTCAGGCCCACCTCGGCGTATCCGTTGACGCTCACAAACCCGACGCCGAGGATGCACCACATGGCGGCAGTCAACTTTTTCATGATTTTCCCCCTAATCAAGCCGTGGATCAGTTTACCCGGCCAATGCGGAAAAGACAATCCGTGCCTCCGAAGCGGCAGGAGTAAACCCGGTTTTTATCGGGTATCCCTTCTGCCACCTTCCATAGCCCTACAATCCTTCATCTCTTTATATTCCTTAAAACGAAAAACGCCCGCGACGCTTTTTCGTTTACCCAGGCCGGGCGTTCTTCTCGAGAGATTTGTCCCTTTCCCTTACCAGCCGACCAGCTTTTCCAGATGTTGATTAAGCTGGGCCAACATTTTCTCGAAATCATTGCGCTTGGCTTTCTCCCGGGCGACAACCTCTTTGGGTGCGCGGGCCAGGAAATCCCGGTTTTCCAGTTTCTTATTGATCTTCGCCACCTGGGCGGTGACCCGTTCGAGCTCTTTTTCCAGTCGCCGGCGTTCGGCCTCGATGTCAATTACTCCCTCCAGCGGAATGAATATTTCCGCGTCTTTGATGACCGCGGACGCCGACGGTGTGGGTTTTTCCAGGTCCGGGCCGATCGACAGCTCATCCAGGCGGCCGAGGATACAAATGTTCTCTTCGTATGTCTTGAGGTTTTGCTCCAGTTTCTTATGCTGCGTACGGATGATCGCCCCCACCTTTTTGCCGGGAGGAATCTTCATCTCGGCGCGCACCGTGCGAATGGCCGAAATAACCGCCTGCACCTGTTGCATGGCGGCTTCCAGTGTGGCATCAAGCCACGCTTCATCCGGCATCGGCCAGCCCCCCACCACGACATGTTCATCATGGCCTTCGGGCCGCAGAGCCGCCATTTGCGACCACAACTCCTCGGTCACAAACGGCATAAACGGATGCAGAAGCCGCACGATGTCGCTCAGTACCAGCCGGGCAACCTCCCGCGCCCTGGCCCGCTCGAGTGAATCTTCCTTGATATATAAGCGCGGTTTGACCAACTCCAGGTACCAGTCGCAAAAATCACCCCAGATGAATTCATACAGACCCCGTACAGCGGCGTTGAACTTAAACGCGCTGAGGTCGCTGCTGACCGCACCGACGGCCCGGGCAAGCCGGCTTAATATCCAACGGTCCGCCGGGTGCAAATTCTTTTTCTCAGTGACCAGGTTTATCTGTGACGGCTCTTCGGGCTGGTTAGCCAACACCAGCCGGGCCGCATTCCAGAGCTTGTTGGCGAAGTTGCGTCCCTGATCGAAGGTATTAAAACTGATCAGGGGATCCTGGCCTTCCGGCGCGGCCAGGACCAGGCTGATCCGCAGGGCGTCGGCACCGTATTCCTTGATAATATCGCGGGGATCGATCCCGTTGCCCAGCGACTTGGACATCCGAATCCCCTTGGCGTCACGCACCGTGCCATGGATGTACACATCCGAGAAAGGAATCTCACCTAAGAATTCACACCCGGCCATCACCATCCGCGCCACCCAGAGATAAATGATCTCCGAGGCGGTAAACAACGCCGCAGTCGGATAAAAGGCGTTAAGCTCCGGGGTTTTCTCCGGCCAGCCGAAGGTGGAAAACGGCCATAGCCAGGAGGAAAACCAGGTGTCCAGGACGTCTTCGTCCTGCGCAAACTCTCCGTCCTCCGGCGGCACGGCCGAGACGACGGTCTCGCCGGTTTTTTTGTTGGTGTAGACCGGAATCCGATGCCCCCACCAGAGCTGGCGGGAGATGCACCAGTCACGAATATTCTCCATCCAGTGCAGGTAAACCTTGCTCCAATGCTCCGGGTGAAACTTTATCCGGCCGGATTTGACCGCCTCGATCGCCGGGACAGCCAACTCTTTCATCTTGACGAACCACTGCTCGGAAAGCAAAGGTTCAATAACGGTGTGACAACGGTAACAACGCCCGGCCACCAGGTCGTACGGCTCGATTTTTTCCAGCAAGCCGGCTTTTTCCAGGTCGGCCACAATCTTCTTGCGTGCGGCGTAGCGGTCAAGCCCCTCGTATTTCCCCCCGTTCTCATTGATTTTCGCCTCGGGCGTCATGATGTTGATCTCTTCGAGGTTGTGTTTTTTGCCCAGCAGGTAGTCGTTGGGATCGTGGGCCGGCGTAACCTTCAACACGCCGGTGCCGAACTCGGGATCGATGTACGGATCGGCGATCACCGGCAGCTTACGGTTGACCAAAGGCAGAATCGCGGTCTTTCCGACGTATGATTTGTAACGCTTGTCCTTAGGGGATACAGCAAGGGCGGTATCACCCAGCATTGTTTCCGGCCGCGTCGTGGCCACGGTGAGGTGGCCGTCATCCTCCAGCGGGTACTTGATATACCACAGCGAGCTTTTTTCTTCTTTCCGTTCCAGTTCGTCGTCGGAGAGGGTGGTGCGGCACCGGGGGCACCAGTTGACGATATATTTTCCCCGGTAAATCAGCCCCTTCTTGTACAGCCGGACGAAGACCTCCCCAACCGCCCGCGAGAGCATCTCGTCCATCGTAAAACGGGTCCGCGACCAATCGCAGGAACAGCCCATTTCCTTGAGCTGTTGCAAGATTTCGCCGCCGTGTTTCTCTTTCCACTCCCACACCCGCCGGACAAACTTCTCTCTACCCAGCTCCCGGCGATCCGTGCCTTCACTTTTGAGCTGCTTTTCCACCACCACCTGGGTGGCGATCCCGGCATGATCGGTCCCCGGCAGCCATTCGGTCTCATAGCCGGCCATGCGTTTCTGCCGAATCAGGATATCCTGCATGGTATTATTCAGCGCATGGCCCAGATGCAGAATGTTAGTCACATTCGGCGGGGGGATGACGATGGAAAACCGGGGCTTGTCGGACTTGGGATCGGCACGGAAATATCCTTTTTCGTCCCACACCGGAGACCAGCGTTTTTCCGCGGCATGTGGGTCGTAGGTTTTCGGCAGCTCAATCTTTGCCATGGATACACTCCTTGCCGGATACAAGCATGATGTATATACGTACCCACTCGGCGTGTCAAGGGCGAGTCTTGCCTTACTCTCCCTGTCTTGTTTCCCAGCGTCAGGGCAACCATCCTGTCCCGATTTATAATTCATCGGCCTCTAAGACTAGGTTCCACACCCATTCCGAAGCTTTAATTCCCCGCAACGCATTGCCACACAACATGTTACACAAAACTGGTGCCGCACCCAACGGGTGCGTTTAAGCGTCGTGCCTGCGCGGTGGCCTTAAATTGAACCGTAGGGGCGCACGGCGTGCGCCCTTGACGACCCCATCAATTCAGCAGTAGGGCAGGACCCTTTTGTGGTCCTGCCATTGCATTTTCTACCTATTTGGCAGGACCGCTTCGGGTCCTGCCCTACTCAAATAAGACGACTGCACAGGCACGATACCCATGCGCCCGGTCTAATGTGTAACCTATGCGCGGATCATACCCCTGGCCCTGTCTGGTTTTTGTGGGCGGCAGATGTCCTGAGGCTGTCCCAAAAGCGAACACAGTTGAATGGGATTTGTGTGTTCATATTTGATTATCGGCGAGACAGGCCCGGGGTAGCGAAATCGGCCGGAGAATCCGACGGCTGACGGCCCGGATGGCCCACAAAAAAACAAGAACGGACATTCTGACCGATTGTGCCGCGGCTAAAGGCGAGAATCTGCTCCACCAGCCAGCCAGTTTTTTCAAATTGTGCGCAATGCAGATTAACAGGAATTCCCCTCGAACCTTGGGCAGCGTTCGCAAACCGAACCGCGCAAAGCCTAAATTGAATTTGATATTGCCGAACACCGGTTCCACCAAACGCTTACGCCGATCATAGATTGCCTTGCCCTGCGCCGTACTCAGTTTGGCCTTCATCTGTTGTTCGTCGCGGGAAACCTCTGATATTTGCAGCGAGCGATAGCTCCCCGTCGTGCAGCGCCGCCGTAACCGACACCGGCCACAACACGACGCCAATCCCCGGTAGGTCCGACTGGTCACTCCGTTGCGCGTGCGGCTCCCCCGGTACCTCAAGTGTTTTCCGGCCGGGCACCGATAGCTGTCTGTAGTCGGATCATACACAAACGCCTCCCGCCCAAACTGGTCGTCGGGAACCCGGCCACTCTTGGCGATCGGTGAATACAGATCAAGACCCGCCGCTTTCGCATACTTCAGGTTACGACCCGAATAATATCCCCCGTCCGCGATGAGCTTCTCAATTCGACCGCTGACCGTCCGCTGGCTTTGTTCGATCATCGAGTGAAGCACAACTGAATCTTCAGCATTGTTGCTCACATCAGCCGCGATGATCAGTTGGTTGTTATCCGCGACAATCTGCGCATTGTAACAGGGCCGAAGCACTCCGTCGGAGGTCTTCATAAAACGGGCATCAGGGTCTGTGGCCTGGCCTTGCCCTGCCTCAACCGGCACATGTTCGACTATCTGCTCGACACGATCCGTATGATCACCGGGATCAGGATCAGGTTGGGCCTTCTCCAAGCCACTCGCGGCCTCATCCTCATCCTCCACCACGTCACGAGCCAGTTGATCGCGAAAATGTGTAGCTAACTTATCCAGTCGCTGCCCTCGCCGCGTCCGCCGACTCGACGCCGAGGCCCGGATCTTCGTCCCATCCAAGGCCACCACGGAGACGTCAATCAAACCCGCTTCCTCACAGAACGCTACAATCTGCGCAAAATAGCTCGGTAAAATATCCAAGTTGCACTGGCGAAAGCGGTTGATCGTGCGAAAATCAGGCCGCAACGAACCGGTAAAATAGCGATAGCGGATGTCATACCGCACATGACGGGCCAGTTCCCGGGATGCCCGAACCCCATCACAATACCCGAAAAACAACACTTTCAGCTGCATCGCCGGATCGTAAAACGAACGGCCGGCCTCGCTGTAACGACGATATAACTCGGTCAAGTCCAGACGATTAACCACCTGATCAATCGTCTGCACCAAGGGCTCCTCGCCAACCAAGTCAGCCCGACACAAAAACTCTATCTGTCGAGGGTCTTCTGCCTTCAGGATCATCGGACCTCCAGTGCGCCATGGAAAATGCCACACCAATACCTAATCCCACAGCTGAAAATCCTCAACCAAAAACTTTTGGGACAGCCTCTCCTCATCTGCCCCTTCGTTTCCCACATCATCTCGCCAATAGGTCGCCGATCCACCGATACCCCTCCCCGCGGCAGGTGGGCTGTAGGATGCACTACGCTCAGGCAGTGAAATCAATTGCACCCCCCGTATTCCGGGGGATCATCGACCCGTTTCAAAGCGATCTCCGCATCAAATAAACGGCCGCAATACAAAGTATCCCCCTGGGGAGAAAACAGGTAGTCTACCTCAACGTGGGTTCCACTTGGACAATCGATTGTTAATAAGGTAGGCGTTATGGTATAGGATCCACGACATGATACGTAATATATACTATCATGGTCTATTCCTGGATTACAGTATTTCCCCCCAGCGGTAAAGACCCAGAAAAGTTGGTCCTCATCCATATACTCGATTTCTTCTCCTTCAACAACGTAGACCCATTCCCAGCTACCCACGATGAGCTTGGCGTAGCCCGGTGGTTCCGTTGATTTGTCGTCACCGCAACCCCCAACGACGGTTGCAGTCAGCAGCAATATGAAAACGGCTCGGTAAGTGATTTGCCTCATTTCAAACTTACCTTCGGGCGGGTGTGGCCCTGACGTTCGTCAGGATTTCATGGTTTCTTGTTTACTGATGGTTGTGTCGGACTTAATATCCTATCCGGCGGGTTCAGATGCCTTGACCAAGGTCAGGACCACCTAGTGCTGCTACAACTAATATGTGCTAATAATATTTGACAAGCTATATTGGTTCCTGATAGGAGGAACTGATATGGCACGTCCAGTTCGAATCACGTTACGGCGGCTGCGGCGACAGGAACGGCGTCTGTTGCGGGAGAAGTTGAAGGACAAGACGCTGGCGGTGCGGATTTATGAGCGTTACCGCGTGATTGCCGAGGCAGCTTTGGGACGATCGGTGCCCGAGATCGCCGATCGGGCGGCGGTTCATATCACAACCGTCTACGATTGGATTCACCGCTTTAACCAAGAGGGCTTCGTGCGTTTCGAGGATGCGCCCAACCCGCAGGGACGCCCATCCTCTTTGACGAGTCGTCAGGTGCGGCAGTTGATCGCGACGGCGTTGGCCAGACCGACGGACCTGGGACTCCCCTTTACCCAGTGGTCGGTCGCCAAGCTTCAGGAGTACTGCCGTGCCAAGAAGCTTCTCCCGGCTTTCTCCGACGAATGGGTTCGTCGCCTGCTGCGGCGGGAGGGGATCAGCTTTCAGCGCACAAAGACGTGGAAAGAGTCCCCTGATCCTGATTTCGAGTCAAAAAAAACCGTCTCTTGAAACTCTATGCCACAGCACCCCCGCAGGGAGCAGTCGTCTGTTTTGATGAATGTGGCCCGATGGAACTCAAACCGATGGCGGGTGTTTGCTGGGCCAGAAAGAAACATCCCCAGCGCCTGAGAGCCACCTATCATCGTCGGCAGGGTACCGAGCAATTGCTGGCTTTCTACGATGTCCATGACGATTGCCTGACCGGCACCATCCACAAGCGCAAAACCAGCCGCGATCTCTTGGTCGCCTGGCGGCGGCTGCGGGCCTGTTACCCCCGCCAGATGCGGATTTATCTCATCCTCGACAATCTGTCATCCCATCGACACCATACCCTCACACAGTTCGCCCGGACGCACAACATCTCGTTAGTCCCGACACCCACCTATGCCAGTTGGCTCAACGCCATCGAAGCCCACTTTGCCCCGCTCAAACGATTCTGCTTGAGTAACTCCGACGATCCGGATCACAAGACGCGCCGCCGACGCATCTATCGCTACCTCAACTGGCGTAACCGCAAACACGCCCACCCGGACTCCCCCCTCAGACTATTTAGGCGATATTAGTTGGAATGGCACTAGGTTTATAAGTTTGATAGGGATTTTGGGTTGGGAAATTATCTGACCAAGTAGATCCAGTGACGTAAGCGTTGCCGCTACCATCAATTGCGATGGCATAACCACCATCCCAGCCATCACCACCTAGATAGGTACTATATACCAACCCGTTGCCGGCGCCATTAAGTTTGGTGATAAAAGCATCTGCCGCTGGTTGGTCTGTCTGGTACGGATTCTGTGTTGGAAAATCAGTGGATTCCGTATAGCCCGAGATGTAAGCGCTCCCACTGCCGTCCACAGCAATGCTCGGGCCGTGATCCCACCACCAATTATCTATCATCTCATTACCAGAACCTCCTAAGTATGTACTATAGACCAACCCGTTGCCAGTGCTGTTGAGTTTAGTTACAAAAACATCAATGCCTGGTTGGTCAGTTTGATAGGGATTAGAGGTTGGAAAATCACTTGATAACGTATAACCAGTAACATAGGCATTGCCGTTGGCATCTATGGCAATGTCAGTCGCAACTTCATCATCATTTCCTCCCAAGTAAGTGCTGTAGACCAATGTCGGGTCAATAACCAATGACAATTTGGGATCATAATCGTCACCGAGGGCGAAGGCAAAAGAGTGGTTCTCAGAGACTTTGTAGGTCCCCTCAAGTGGAATGCGCTGATCACCTTGGGTCTGATAAACAACGGGCCGTTGCTCAATAACCTCACCCCATTCAGTTTTAACGACCAACTCACCATTTGAGTTAACGGACAGGGACAAAGCGCCGTCATACCGGATGGCAATCTTGGCTGGATCAGCGCCGGGTGAAACAACAAAATCATATTCCAACTGCCGGCCATTCCCGTAATACCGCAGGTCAATTCCGGGATAAACCTCTTTTAAGCACACCGCTCGGTAATTGGGAACATCCGTGTACCACTCCGCCGGATCATTGCCGATGAAGTAGTTGCACTTATACTCCATCAACCCCTCGCCAACCACTTCTGGGTTCAAGTTGGCCCCGACAAATGATGTCTTGATCGCCATGGTTTCGATACTGTCGGGTTCGTGGTCGAATCGACCGGGTGGGTCGTTGCGTAGGGGCGTACGGCTGTACGCCCAGGGCGCAAGGCCTTGCGCCCCTACGGGTGTGCGGGGGATTCTCCGCGTAAACTGGTAATATGTCCCGTTTTGCGTAAACCACATTGTCACCCCACCGGCATTGGCGCGGAACAGGGCCTGATCGTCCCATTGTCCCTCGTTCTCGGTGAAGGCCAAAGGCATACTCGACAGGTTTCGTACTGCCACCTGCCTTTGCAGTTCAGGACTCTCACTTCTGCCAATGCGGAGCAGTAGTTCAGATTCTTGATTTGTGCCTTGCAAGATTACTGGAGAAAGAACGATAAACCCCAGAATGGTAAGCCCCCCGGCCAGAAAGCGAATCTTGGTCCTCATCGCCACCTCCCGCAGCTTGGGTTTTGTGGTACGCTGAAATCAAGATAACAGGATACGGCGGAAGGTCAAGCAGAATCGGGCAGATGATCTTGTCAAGCGCCGGGGCGCTTGACCGACTGGATTCCCGCCGGAGTTTATCCCCGCGAAAGCGGGGGCGGGAATGACATATTGGGGGAAACCTTGAATAAGGGGCAGATGACGACTCGCCACAGGCGAGCCGCCCACAAGTGTCAAGCGCCGGGGCGCATGACCTACAAGGCTGTCTCATTTGCCGATGCAGAAGTCGGCGAAGATTTTGTTTAAGATGTCATCGGGGGTGGTTTGGCCGGTGATTTCGCCAAGGAAATCGGCGGCCTTGCGGGCGTCAAATGCGGCGAACTCGTGGGATTGGCGGTTGGAGATGGCCTTTTGCGCCAGTCGTAAGTGCTTCTTCGCTGCGGCAAGAGCCGTTAGGTGACGCTGGTTGATGATGAATGGATAAGCCTGGCGGTCGGTGCGCAACTCAAGGTAATTGCTCACCAGCCAGTCAACTACCTGCTCAATTCCTTCCCCGGTAACTGCTGAAGTGGCAAACTTATCCGCCAACTCGACTGACTGTTGGCATTCACTGATTTTCTCTTTGGCGGCAATATCCAGTTTGTTAATCACCGCCGCCGCCGGGCGCTCGCCGATCATCCGGCGGATTTCCCGATCCTCGTCAGTAAAACCAGCGGAGCCATCCAAAACCCAGAAAATAAGATCGCTGTCCTCGAGGTGCCTGACCGTGCGATCGATCCCGATTGTCTCTACGGCATCCTTTGTCTGATGGATCCCGGCGGTATCCACAAAACACACCGGGTATCCCGCCAGGACAACATATTCATTGATCGCGTCCCGCGTGGTTCCCGGAATGGCAGTGACGATCGACCGGTCCCTGGTGAGAAGCCGGTTAAACAGGCTGGACTTGCCGACATTGGGGGCGCCAACAATGGTGACTAGCAGGCCATCGCGGACGATTCTACTGCGCTGGTAGGAATCCTCAAGCGAGGCTACCTGATCGAGTATGGAACTGAACTTGTCGCTGATCTCCTCGACCTTTTTGAACGCGATATCCTCTTCCACGAAATCGGCGGACATTTCCAGCCAGGCCAGGGCCTCGATCAAATCCGCCCGCAGCCGCCCGATGAAATCTTTCAGGCTGCCCTGCAGTTGCCGATATGCCGCCTGGGCCGATTTTTCGGATTTGGCACTGACCAGTTCGGCCACCGCCTCGGCTTGCGTTAAGTCTATGCGACCGTTATAGAATGCGCGAAAGGTGAACTCCCCCGGCCGGGCCAGGCGAATCCCCTGCTTGGTCAGGATGGACAGGGCAAGACCCAAAACAGCGGGTGAGCCGTGAAAGCTCAACTCGGCGACATCTTCCCCGGTGTATGAATTCGGCTTCTTGAATACTGAGACAAGTACCTCGTCGATTTCGTTTTTTGTCTCGGGATCGACGAATTTTCCGTGCAATATTCTGTGCGACACGGTCTCTGAGGGGCAATGTTTCCCGTGGAACACTTTTGCGGCCACGGCAAGGGCATCCGGACCGCTGAGCCGAATGACCCCGATCCCCCCCCGGCCCAGCGGGGTGGCAATACCGCACATGGTGTCGGGCTGCTGCGGGTTGGCGAACGAATCAAGAATCCCCGGCGGGTTCATCCTTCTTTTTTCTTTTTCGCCTTAATCATGTACTGTTCGACAACGGAAAATACATTGTAAATGGTCCAGTACAGGGTCAGCCCGGCGGGAGACTGGGCAAATAAAAACCCGAAGACCAGCGGCATGATGTAGACCAACGCTTTTTGCTTGGGGTCGGTCGAGGTCATCTTCTGCTGCCAGAAGAAGGAAAGCGTCATAATAATGGGCAGAATATACAGGCTGTCTTTCTGGGACAGGTCGCCGATGTGGGCGACGAACTCTGCGCCCCGAAGCTGGATGCTGCTGCGCAAGACCTGGTAAAGGGCAAAGAAGACCGGCATCTGCGCCAAAAGCGGCAAACAGCCCGAGATGGGGTTAAACCCGGCATCTTTGTAGAGCTTCATGGTTTCCTTATTCAGGCGCTGCGAGTCGTTTTTGAACCGCTCGCGGAGTTTCTGCAATTTCGGAGAGAGATCTTTCATCCGCTGCATGGAGGCCATGCTCTTTTTGGTCAGCGGGTGGAAAATGGTCTTGATCAGAAAGCCGAAGAGGATGATCACCAGCCCGTAGTTGGGGATGATCCCGTACAGCTTTTGGAAGGACCAGAGAACAAATATGGCAAAGGGGCGAATTAAAAACTTCCAGCCCAGGTGCAGAAGCCCTTCAAAACCGACCGCGTAATCTTTGACGATAAAGTAATCCAGCGGGCCCATGTACACAGTAAAACGATGGTTAATCGCTTTTCCCGGCGAAAGCGGAACGGCAAACCGCGAGGAAAAGTACGGGATCCTGTATTGTTCAGACTCGTCGGTGATCATGCCGAATCGCCGATCGGCAATGAACTCCTGGGGTTGGGCAGTGCGGGGGATGATGATATTAAGAAAGTACTTGCTGCGTACGCCGGCCCAGTGAACGCGGCCGCCGAATCGCTTCGGCCGATCCGCGTCACCGATTTTCTTGACCTCTTCGATATCCTGCCCCAGCATCGCCACGGCTGCAATATTGCCGATGTCCTCTTTCTTGTCGGATTCCGTCGGCTCGATTCCGGCATCCCAGCCAAAAGTATATTCTCGCTCAAGGAGAATGGGGAAATTCGCCGGGATGGAGAGAACAACATCAAAAGAGTATCTGTCGCCATAGAAGATGTAAGTCTTCTCAATTACGTATTCATCAGCGTAAACCCGGCTAAAAGTCACCGTGCTTGAATCCTCGACGTCGGTCAACGAAATGCGCCGCGTGTCTGCCACAAAGGCGTGCTGCCACAATTTCAGCGGCTCGCCCCAGAACTCGAAGCGCAGGACCGATTCGCTCTGCGGGGGAATCAGGGAGACCCGTTCGTCGACTGAATTCTGCGTAATATAATGGTATTCTTTCAGTCGGTATTCGATCAGATCGGCGCCCAAGGTGGAAAGGCGGGCGGTGAATAATGGTGTTTCTACAAGAATGGTGTCGATGGCCAACGCGATACCCGAGTCTTCAACCGCCAACAGCTCGGCCTCGGATTGCGCCTCTTCAAGCGGCCGGGGAGCCCGGGTTGCCGTGTCCACCGGTTGACCTGTTACCGGAGGAGGTTCTTCGGTTTTTTTTCCGCCGGGTGGCTGGACATACTGCCAGTAGATCATAACGATCGCAAACATCAAGGCAAACGCCAGGAGCAAGCGGAAGTCAAATGGGCGGTTTTCGTTTTGATCTAGCATAATTCGTCGTCAATTGCCGGCCGATACACTATGCAGGATCGTACCCCCCCGGGTGAAACGGGTGGCAGCGGCAAATTCTTTTTACGGCCTCCCATGAACCTCTGGCCGGACCATATTTGCGCAAAGCATCGACAGCGTACGCCGAACACGTCGGATGAAAGCGGCACGAGGGGGGCAAAAAGAAACCCTTCGCGACCTGGTACACGTTGATCGCGAAGACGACAGCACGCACCACCATTCCTTTTAGCTGTTTACTGAGATTCATCGAGTTTGCCTTTCGGGAAGTCTTCTAACCCGCGCCAGGAGCCGGTCAATGATGTCCTGTCTTTTCTGGCCGGTGAGTCCCGGTGGCGCCGGACGATCGATGATGATTACTCCCCAACCGCGTTCCGGCCAAAGATAACGCGCCAGACGCAAGGATTCTTTTAGTCGCCGTCGCTGACGGTTGCGCGTGCAGGCGTTGCCGACTTTTTTTCGCACGTTCACGGTAAACCTGGTTGTGCCGGGCGAACCCCGCCAGAAAAAAAGCCGGAACCAACCGCCGGTTATACAATTCCCCCGCCGGATCGCCTGCCGGATATCATCATTGCGGGTCAGACGGTTTGACCGCGGCCATCGCGCACGGGGCAGTTTATCCGGACGGAGCACGTTTACTTTTTGGCGATCTTAACCGTGAGGCGCCTGCGCCCCTTGGCCCGACGGCGGCGGAGAACCGCGCGACCGGGCCCGGTGGACCTCCGCGCGCGGAAACCATGATCGTGGGCCCGCTTTATATTTGACGGTTGAAATGTTCTTTTCATTTTTCACCTATCCCCAAAACAAAATGTCAATATATCAACAGCTTGCTGCCCGTCAAGGAAAACCTCTACTTACTCCCGTTATACAGCAGGAATCTCGGACTGGTGGTCCCCTGTTGCTAACCCACCGCAAGCGGCGGGCCACCCGGTGGATGGCAGCCATGAGGGCGGGTTTGAAACCCGTCCCTACAAAACCTTGTGCCTGGAATCAGAAATGTAGGTCACGCCGTCTGTGGGCTTGACGACGCACAGGGGTCCGTTATGAGCCGGTTTTGATGCCCAGGGCTTTCATTTTTTTATAGAGGTGTGAGCGCTCCAGGCCGAGTTGCTCGGCGGCGCGGGTAGCATTGCCGCCGCAGTCGTCCAATTTTCGTTGAATGTACTCACGCTCAAAGTCGTCGGCTGCTTCCTTGAGCGGTTGGATCTGGCTTTTGGTACCGACCTGGGGGAGCCAGCGGCGGACGTCGGCGGGGGTGATCACCTTTCCCTCGGCCATGATGACCAGCCGCTCGATCACGTTGCGCAGTTCCCGGACGTTGCCGGGATAGTCATAGGCCGCAAGAAGTTCCAATGCGCCGGCGTTAATTGTCTTGGGCCGCCGCGCCAATCTCCCGGCGGTCATTCGCAGAAAGTGATCCACCAGAAGCGGAATGTCTGATTTTCGCTCACGCAGGGGCGGGACGTTTATGGGAATAACATTTAACCGGTAATATAAGTCCTCGCGGAATCGTCCGGACGCAATCTCAGCGGCAAGGTCCTTGTTCGTGGCGGCCAGGATGCGGGTGTCTGCCTTAATGGGGCTCGAACCGCCGACCGGGGTGACCAGGGCATCCGCCAACACCCGCAAGACCTTGGCCTGGGTTCTCATTGACATATCGCCGATTTCATCCAAGAACAACGTGCCGCCGTGCGCCTGGAGAAATTTGCCGATTTTTTTGTCGGTGGCGCCGGTAAACGAGCCCTTTTCGTGGCCGAACAGTTCCGATTCAATCAGCTCGGCCGGAATGGCCGCACAGTTGACGACCAGGAATACCTCATCCTTTCGAGAAGACCCCGACCAGATCATCCGGGCGACCATTTCCTTGCCGGTGCCGTTTTCGCCGGTAATCAAGACGCGGCCGTCGGTCGGTGCGGCGCGGGCAATCTCGGAAAGCAGGGCCTTTATCGGTGGCGATTCCCCGATGAGCGGCCCGCCCTCATCCGCGCGCCATTTCTTTAGCTCATCTTCCAGCCGCTGCAGCTTGAGCAGGTTTTTCAGGGCGATGTGTACCTTTTCCAGCGAGAGCGGCTTTTCCAGAAAATCATGTGCCCCGAGCTTGACCGAAGTTACCGCCTCTTCAATCGTCGCCTGCCCGGAAATCATCAAGACGCCCATTCGGGGGTGCTTCTCCCGGATTTTTTTGAGTACATTCAATCCGTCGAAATCAGGCAGACGGACATCCAACAAGACGGCATCCACCGCCGCGGATAGCTGGCGCACCCCTTCCGCACCGGTCGCCGCAGTCAGTACGTCATACCCCCGCCGGGAAAGGCCAAAGGACAGACTGCGCAAGATGTTTTGTTCGTCGTCGATGATTAAAACGGTAGGCATGACCGGTTAGCGGTCGTTTAGGGGTGGAGGGGTCTTGGGGAGTCGAACGACCAGCCGGGCACCGCCATCGGGGTTTTCCCTGACCGAGATCGTACCACCATGATCCCCGATGATTCCCTGCACGATGACCAGCCCCAGGCCGGTGCCTCCCGGCTTATCCGTAGCAAACGGCATGAACAGTTTTTCTTTTGCTTCCTCGGAGAATCCCGGCCCGGTATCATCAACAATAAGCAGGACGGTATCATCTTCGTCGACGGCGGTAATCGTCACTGTGCCGTCCGGGCCGCCGGCTTCCAGCCCGTTCTTGATCAAGTTGACCATCGACTGCCGGAGCAGTTCAATATCTCCGTTTATCGGGAGGCTGCGAGTTGTATCCACCGAAATCCGCCCCGCTTTGTTCTCCGCGGGGAAGGCGGCGGCGGATTCCGCGAGCAATTCCTTCACGTCCAATGGGGCGAATACGGGCCGGGGAGTGCGGGCAAAGGAGGCGAACTCATCGACAAACCGCTTGATTACCCCCACTTCTTCAGAAATGGTCTTAACCGATTGTTTTAGGGTCGCCGCAAAACCGGGATCGTCAGGCTTATAGGCAGAAACGAGGTCCTCGGCGGCAATGCGGATCGGCGAGAGCGGGTTTTTGATTTCGTGGGCCACTTTACGGGCGGCGTCGCGCCAGGCCG
>Ga0209991_10000200_pt1 | contig 26524 bp, 28 predicted proteins | sample ChitaG_FD_183167 | JGI IMG/M metagenome (GOLD analysis project Ga0209991, IMG submission 183167) | Deep subsurface microbial communities from South Pacific Ocean to uncover new lineages of life (NeLLi) - Chile_00310 metaG (SPAdes)... | ecosystem: Environmental > Aquatic > Marine > Oceanic >... | reverse complement strand
GGAAGAATAAACACAGATACTTGCCCCAAGTGTGGACATCCATTAAGCTATTCGGTTAAAAGTGGTAAGAAAGGCAGGATCGCTGGCTTCAAAAAATAGATGAATACAAAAAGAGGAACAAAAATAATTGCCGAAAATGGGTTGAAAAAAGTCCTAAAAAGTCTGAATAAATCGAGAAAAAGTGCCTAAGTGTAATAATTAAATGAGTTAAATCGCGAAAATTGAATCTAAAATGTGGAATAAATTGCCGAAAAAGGTTAAACTTTAACTTCACTCACCTCAACTTTAACCCCAAAGCCTCAGGATTACCAAAATCGTGTTGTAGGCGTTGTGAGTTATGATAGCTCCCGCCAGCCCGATTTTCAAATAGCAAGCGCCCAGCAGGAGCCCCGCCCCAAGCAAGGGTATCGCGAACGCAGGATAGGTACCGGGATTTGAGAGGTGGAAAGCGGCGAAGATGATGGTCGAGACTCCCACCCCGATCCATTTCGAGCGGGCTCGTCGCGCAACCTCCTCGAGGATAATGCCTCTAAATATCCACTCCTCGAAGATTGGAAGCACGTTGACAGCTACGAGCAACAGCAGCGGGTACTGTCTTTCGAGCGCTATGAAGGGGTACTCCTCCTCCGAGTAAAGCTCCACCCCCGCCTCACTAAGCGCTACCCCAACGATGGTCGCCACGGCGAACGTCGCAGCGGTAAACCAAAGTGCAATTGAGATGAACCTGACCCATTCCTTCCTCCGCATGCTCCGCGCTAGGGGGACCCAATAGCGTGGACGTATTCGCTCCAGGTAGTGAGGTCTGAGCACCACCAACTTTCCGACCACGAGGCCGAGCACGAGGCCGGCCACGAGGATCCTAAAGAGGTCGAGCCACAACCACATCACGGGATATACTTTTTAGAGAGCTTCTCGTAGCGCCGCTCAAGAGGTCTGCCAACTTTTATCGACCAAACAGTTTTATTTCCCCGCTGTTTGCGCTCGACCTTCCCCTCTTCAGCCAGCCTAAAGAGGTCGATTCGTAAGCGGACGATGCCGATCCCGATTTGTTGGGAAAGTTCCTCGAGGGTGAGTGATGTGCCAGCTTCCCTTAGCGCTTTAAGGATTTCTTCCCTCCTCAATTTCACCTCTCCCTCAATTTTTCAAGCACTTCGAGGATGGACTTAACGCGATCGAGTAGTTCTAAGGTCTTATCATGGCCGGTTTCCTTAGCGAGCTCTTCAGCGAGTGAGTTGAGCTTGGTGAGCAGGACGCTTTCGACCTTCTCGGCGGGAGCAGCTTTGGGCTTGGCCTCGGCTTTTGCGATCACGGCCTTCTCCCCACACACGGGACACACAACTTTCCCCTCAACTCCGAAGAGAGGTCCTTTACAAGCACCGCAGTGAACTGAAAGCATCTTTCCTCCACCGAGAAGCATCTCTGTTATCTTCGCTATCTTCTCGTCCTGCATCCAACCCCAAACCTTTATGAAGGTTCGTCCTTAAAATAAGCTGGATTAGCTATGCGAACAGGTGGTAACCGTGTCCTCAGATGCCAAGCTAAAGCAGGTAGCGGAAATCATGGCGCGCGTGGCAGAGGACTCCTCAGTTCCCCGCAACATTCGAAGAGCTGCGAATGAAGCAAGGGATAGCCTGTTGAAGAAAGAGGACGACCCTGTAGTCAAGGCTTCTTCTGCGACGATGATTCTCGATGAGATAAGCAACGACCCGAATATGCCCATTCATACCCGGACGACAATATGGAGCGCCCTTAGTGTTTTGGAAACAGTTCGAGAGTGAGGTAAGCCACTCTTGCGTCACCCTGGCTACCTCTGCCACGAGAAATCTGTGCGGTGTGCGCCTAGTGGGTACACCAGACTACTTTTCATGATGGGTCCTGCCCCGCGTCGGAAACTGTTATAGCCTGGAGGATTTCTTAATTTTTGGTTAGAAGTTTGTGATCGCATGGAGTTGGACCTGAAACCCTTCGTCCGGGCCCTCCGGGAAAAGGACACAAAAAAGGCGCGGGAATGGCTCGAGCAAACCAAGAGCAGAGTTGACTCCAACGATGAGTTCGGGCGAGGGTACCTGCAGGCGCTCCAAGGGATGGTCGCGTCCCTCGAGACCGGGAGCGAGCTTTCACTAATCAAACGCGTGGTGAATAAAGAGTACAAACAGGAACAAATCGATGGGCTCATCGATAGCGAGCGCAAGAGGATCCCGCGAAAGTTTAGGGCAAAGGATGAACAGGGTTTCGACACCGCGTGGGTTGAGGTACTCCAGGGGTTCTTCGGAGAATAAGTCTGATTACTAGATGTTGGCATGGCGTGCCTGGAGCTCTTTCTCTTTTTTACCCAGCTTGATCATGATACTTGCAACCACGCTATCTAAGAAGACGAGCGCCGTGACCTCGAAGAGCGTACCCATGGGCGCAAGCGATTCATATTCACCAACGATTTGGCGGTCCAAGTAGCTCTTGATGGATGCGATTTCAGTTCGGCCTGGGAGCGTGACGATCTGATTGGCCAACTTCGCTAGGGTGGACCGTGGATAGGAAGTTATAACGGCAATTTTTGTACCTATCCCTTTAGCAATTTTTGCGGAGCTAACGGCGAAACTTGTTTCACCTGAACCGGAAAGGGCTACCAAAAGATCGTCGTCTCGAAGCGCGGGGGTTATTGTCTCCCCAATCACGTGGACATCTATACCTAGGTGCATCAGGCGCATGGCAAAGGTCCTCACGATCAGTCCTGAGCGCCCGACTCCCACGACGAAAACTCGCTTTGCACCGAGCAACGCGTCTATAAAACTATTCACCTGCTTGCTGCTAAGCTTTTTCGAGGAACCCTGTAGGTGTTCGATGATTTCGGATAGCGCGCGCTGAGTTTCCCTCATCTCACCATCACGATTAAGCATCAAGTGCTCAAGTTTTAAATCTACGGTTGGTTCCGGGTGTCAAACCCTTATAAATACTTCTTTAAGTAGGGTATTACCGCTGGAGGTTGAAAGGTGCTACATTTCTTGGGTTTCATCCTGCTCGTCATGGGTGCAGTAATGCTTGCGCCGACCCCAGTAGCATTTCTAGCCGGCGAGGCCGATTTGCTCCCGTATTTCATAGTCCCCGCGGCCATCTCCATCGCATTGGGTTTCTTCATCAGGCGGCGCTTTCAACCAGCGGAGATGACCTTGGGCAAAGCCATGGTGCTCGTCGCCTCTGCGTGGATCGTCTTCGCGACTTTCGGCTCGGTACCCTACATCTTCGGCAACAACATGGCGGTCGAGGATGCATATTTTGAAAGTATGTCGGGCTTTACAGCCACAGGCCTGACGATGATCCCAGGTGACCCGATAGCGACTAACGTGGTCATCAGCGAGGTCAGCATCTGGGACCCAGCGGGCGGTGGATTCATAGAACTCTACAATCCAACAAGCTCAGACATTGACCTACGAAACCTCTACGGTGGCAGTGAAGAGCTGAGGATGAGATTAGTAAATTCATCTGACAACATCTCCACTCTGAACATTACTTGGATAAATTCAACTATCCCGGCTCATGGATACTTCTTATTCGCGAGTGATAACGCCGTAGATAGTATCGCTGCGGATGCGACTTTCTCCGCGCAGCTGGACTATAGTGGCGGAGTGATGGTCGACGACGACCTCGACCTCGCCAACGGAACGATAGACAGAGTCGGTTGGGGAGCGGGCACGGTCACGAATGCTACCGAGGGTGCCAAGGTGCCCAACGATCTCACCACGGGGGATAGCATAGAGCGAAAGGCTTGGAGCATATCCACCACTGAAAGGATGAGGGGACCTGATTCACGCAGGGGCAACGGGTACGAAACCAATAACAATACTAACGATTTCGTGATTCATCACGATTTTTACGCTCCCCAGAATTCATCCAGTGCGAGAGAGGAACCAGTTCGAAATATCCAGGCAAGCCCCCGCACCATCCTCTTCTGGCGCAGCCTGACCGAGTGGGTCGGCGGCGTGGGTGTGGTCGTCCTCTTCTTGGCAGCTCTCATCGGCGCAGGGAGGGCGGCCCGGAAGATGTACGTCGCTGAGGCTCGGGTAGAGCGCATCGAGCCGAGCATCCGGGCGACCGCCCGCACGTTGTGGAAGATATATGCCCTATTTACGCTCCTCGGAGTCGTCGGGTTGTACCTCGCTGGAACACCAACACTGTTCGAGGCTGTAAACCACTCGATGACGGGAATCGCCACTGGCGGTTTCACCGTGCGCAACACAAGTTTCGCTGAGTACGGCTACCCGGTGCTTGCAATTTCAATTCTGATAATGATGGCGGGCGCGATCAGCTTCGCTGTCCATCGAAGAGTCATGGCCGGGCAGTGGCGGGAGCTCTTCCAAAACATTGAGGTTCGGCTGATGCTCGTGCTGATAGCGTTGGCGACACTTTTGCTCATCTGGAGTGTTGGGCTTCGGGACGCGCTATTCCAATCCTCCTCCGCTCTGACGGGAACGGGCTTCTCCACGGCTGATATCTCAATGTGGGGAGATCCCCAGAAGGGCCTACTCACGATTCTCATGACCATAGGAGGAGGGTACGGTTCGACCTCAAGTGCTATCAAGCTCATTCGAACGGTGATCATCGTCAAGGCGGTCCACTGGATGATCAAGCGTAGTTTTCTGCCCCAGCGGGCGGTTGTACCGATGAAGATATCGGGTAGAATTTACAGCGACCAGGGGATGATGGAAACCGCCATTTATGCATTCATCTACATCATCGTGCTGATAGGCGGTTCAGTAGTGCTGATGGTGGTGGGCCCCTACTCAGCCATGAACTCGGTTTTTGAATCGGCATCGGCCCAAGGAAATGTCGGCTTATCTGTGGGAATAACTTCAGCAGCGATGCCCCTAGCAGGGAAAATAAGCATGACAATTCAAATGCTGGTCGGACGCCTCGAGATAATTCCAGTAATAGCGTTCATTGTCTACTTGATATCTAAGGTGCCTCGTCCTCGGCGGAAGCCCTTCTAGATGGCGGGCGCACGAAAATGCAGTATTTGTCGCCGCCTTCCAGCTCCATTGTTATTCGCTTTGCGATTAGACTTTTCGGACTACTTAACCCCTTTGCCCTTTTCTCTAGATCCTCGAAGTCCGCGAAGGGGCCCTTCTTTCGCTCTTCGATTATCGTCCACATGAGTTTCTTCCCTATTCCTGGAATTAGCTCAAGTTGATGGAAGCGGGTGGTCAAGGGTGCGGCACGGTTGAAGAACTCGATGAACCGCTCTGGTGCATCGTTGATTAGTTCCTCTATAGCGACCGGTAATTCTGCTTTCGCCGCAGCCGTGAGTTCATCGTAGCCCACCCGGCGTTTGATTCGTTCGACCTTGTCCCGCTCACCCTTGCCTATAAAGACGCGTTCATGGAGGGTGAACGTTGCCCCCATCATGGGAACGATTTCGAGCAGGGTGAAGAACGTGTCGCCGAGGATTTGGGCTATGGGCTCACGCAGGTGAATCGGCCTGGGATCGCTTGGATGTCCCTGGAGCAGGAAATCCAACACTATGCCTCGGTCTTCATACTTCTTGTCGACCAAAGACACGCGCCTCCAACTAACTTGGAACTACTTCCGGTACTTGTTTATTAGTTCCAAAATTTTTTTGATGTCCTCTTCTTCAAGCCTCGTTCGTTCCTTTGCAAAAATGAGCTCTACATCCTCCTTTCTCTCTGGCATCAAATCTACAAGCGTGACCGCTTGATGTTCCCGGATCTTCTCGAGTTTGAGCAACTCGCCGATCAGTTCCTTTGCCTTCTTGATGTCCAATTCCGCAAACTTTTGTGCATAGTCGTAGGTCAGCCGCTGCTTGTACTCCAACTCTCCTCGCTTTTTCTCTTTTTCGAGGATTTCAAACACTTTGGCTAACGGCACAGGTTTTTCATCCGTTACTTCCTTCCCTATCATTTTACCCCACCGACCTAAGGTGCTCCGGACGGGAAATAACCTTTTTGATGGACCCTCCATCCCTGATTTCGACCACGTAAGCCCTCCCGCGACGCTCCTTGACGACCCCAACTCTGCCGTGATACCGCGGGTGGGGTTGTCCCTTCACGACGCTCGGGTCGAGGATGATGGTAACTTTCACGCCAGGACCAAACTCTTGAATCACTCGGCTCACCGGCGAAAGCCCGCGCTCACGAACATGCTTGGTGAGCTTTCCTCTGCTCTTGCTCCGATAACCCTTCGACCTTTTGGTCACATGAACACCCAACTAATAGCTTCGGCACCGCGTTTAAGGGCTTTTCTCACCACTCATATCAAAATCCGGCGGCACTCCCCTTCGACAGCTCCTTCATGAGCTTCGCAAATGGGCCGAACTTGGGGCCTCGTCCTTTCGCTATTGTCTTGATAAGTTTTCGAATCATTTCATACTGCTTCAAAAGCTCCTTCACATCGGCTTCATTCGTGCCCGATCCCCGGGCCACCCTGCGAATTCGAGAGGCGTTGAGCACCCCGGGGTTCTCGAGCTCCTCCGAGGTCATCGATTGCATGATTACCTTAAAGCGTTTCAACTTCTCCTCCCCGACGCGCATCTGTTCCTCCGGCACTGCGACACCCACTCCTGGGATCATCTGCATGAGCTTCTTAAGGGGCCCCATCTTGCCCATCATCTCGAGCTGGCTGTAGACATCCCGCAGAGTCAGCTTGCCTGCGAGAATCGCCTTCATGTCAGCGGGCTTCATTTCCTCGGCTTTTGCAGTTTCCTCAATTCGCTTCAACAGCGTTTCAATGTCGCCCATCCCCAGCAGGCGAGCCACGAAGCGTTCAGGCACGAAGGGCTCGAGGTCATCTATGTGTTCACCGGTACCTATGAACTTGATCGGCGCTCCTATAGCCGTGACCGCCGAGAGGGCACCACCACCTTTCGCAGTACCATCCAGCTTGGTGATCAAAATCGAGCCTATGTCCGTCGTGGCCTTGAATGCAGCGGCTTGCTCCTTCGCCTGCTGCCCCATTGTCCCATCCACGACTAGCATGATTTCATCAGGTCCTATTGTTTTGGCGATTTGACGCATCTCCTCCATCAGGGCTTCCTCTTTGCGATGCCTGCCAGCCGAGTCAATGATGATCAATTCGAGGCGCTCTTTTTTGAACCGCTTAACGCCTTCCTTTGCGAGCTTAACTGAATCTTTAGCTTTGGGGTCACCGAAAAGTCCTATGCCAACCTGCTGGCCAAGTTGACTGAGCTGTTCATACGCTCCCGGGCGGAAGGTGTCCGCGCAGACGATGCCAACTTTGAAACCTCGCTTTTTGAAGTGGGCCGCTAGCTTCGCCACCGAGGTCGTCTTTCCGCTTCCCTGGAGGCCGACCATCAGTAGCACCGTGGGCTCCCCGGGCTTGAGTTGTAGCGGGACTGGCCGCCCCATCAGCGCGGAGAGTTCTCCGTAGACGATCTTGATGATGTGCTCCTTGCGTGCCATACCAGGGGGGAGCTTCTCCTCGAGCGCCCGCTTCTCTATCCGCTTCGTCATCTCCAGTACGAGTTCCACGTTAACATCGGCCTGAAGCAGGGCGCGTTGGATGTCCCGCACGAGCTCCTTGATTGCTCGCTCATCGATATGGGTTGCCCGAGTAAGTTTCTGGAGGGCACTGTGCAGGGACTTTCCAAGCCTATCTAGCACCATTCGGACACCGCTTTCGATAATCGTTTGTCACGCTGGATTAAAAAGGCGAGGAGGCTAGGCCCGTCATTTGTGCATGTAGACCGTGCGAATCGGGAACGGGATCTCAATGCCCTCCTTCTTGTAGCGCTTGTGGAGCTCCTTCACAAACTCGTGGGTGATCAAATACTTGTCCACAAATTCCTTGACCCTTAGGATGACGGTGAAGTTTATGCTGAAATCGCTGAAGGTGTGGTAGCGGATAAACGGCTCGAATTCAGGCACCCCACCTGTCACTTTTTTCAACACTTTTTTGCCTACATCGATGGTTACACGTTCCACTTTCTCGAGGTCGCTGCTGTAGGCCACCCCAACCTGAACCAAGGTGGCCATCTCTGGCTCGGGCAAGTAGAAGTTGGTGATGATCGACCCCGCCAGCTTTGAATTCGGGACTACTATTATGTTGTTCGGGAGTTCGCGTATCCTCGTACTGCGCCAGCCAACATCTATGACGTAGCCTTTCCGACCAGACTCCAGCTCGACATAGTCCCCAACCCTCACGGGCCGATCGGACATGATGTATATACCTGCGAAGAACTCGGACAGTGTTCCTTGCAGAGCGAAGGCGACGGCGAGCCCCCCTATCCCAAAAGCCGCGACCAGTGCAGTTACCTGGATGCCCAGCGCGTTGAGTATCAGAACAAAAGCCACAAAATAGACGATAATTTTCAGGAGTTTCTGGAGCGTCGGCACGAGCGTCCTTATGTTGGGACGCACGGTACCGAAGTATTTTAATATGCCAACTACAATCCTCGCGGTGACCAACGTCGCTATCAGGATGATTAACAGGTAGCTGATGGTCGGGAGGTGCTCAGTGATTTCTGTCGGGACGAACGTTGCACGTTCAAGCGCGAATCGAATGCCTATAATCAAGAATATCACAACTATCGGCCCCTTGATGGCATCGATGATGGTATCGTCGATTTTTGTTTTCGTCTTCATTGTGAGCTTTGTGACGTAAACGTTTAATACAAATCTCAGTGCATAGCCAGCCACGATGAATCCGACCAATATTAGAATTGGCGTCAGGAACTCCTCGATTGTCATCTGCACACCATTCTCGGTGATTAGTAAAGATATTTAAAACATTGGCAGCATCATTTTCTTGATATCTATGTCGTCTTCGCAGGACGTCCAGAAGCTGGTGAAATCGAAGCTAAGGGGCTATAAATTCCTCATCGTTTCAAACCGCGAGCCCTATCTCCATATGCACACGCCCGATGGAGTCCGAGTCAAGACCCCAGCTGGAGGTCTGACGGCAGCCTTGGACCCTCTGATGCAGGCCACAGGCGGAACGTGGGTGGCGGGCGGTAGCGGGGATGCTGATCGGGAATGCGTCGATAAGCAAAATCGGTGCCGGGTCCCCCCCGATAAACCAAAGTATGTGCTGAAAAGGGTGTGGATGTCAAAGGACGAGGTGGACAAGTTTTACTTCGGTTTTTCAAATCAGACACTTTGGCCTCTCTGCCATAATGTGTTTCGGGAACCTGTTTTCGATGAATCGTTCTGGGAAGGTTACAAGCACTCGAACGCGCTGTACGCGGAGGCGATCAAGCAAGAGACGAGAGGAATAGATAAGGCTTTCATTTGGTTCCACGACTATCACCTGGCACTAGCACCAAAGATGGTCAGGAACGATACCCGGACAAAACAAAAGCTTGTGCTAGCTCAATTCTGGCATATCCCTTGGCCCACTCGGGACATCTTCGCACTTCTACCGTGGGCGGAGGAGGTACTCGAGGGCATGCTTGCGAACGACCTCATTGGTTTTCACCTCCCCAGTTATTGTGTCAACTTCTTGGCAAGCGTCGAGAATGTGATGAGGATTAAAGCCGATTACAGGAGGTTTAACGTGAAATATCAAGGTCGCACCATCCAGGTAAAGCCCTTCCCGATAAGTGTGGATTTCGACGCCATCGATAAAATAGCGAGGGTACCTGGGGTAAAGCATGAGATGAAGCGCGTCCGGGCCCCCCAGTACATCCCATACAAATATATCGGCGTGGGCGTAGACCGGATTGACTACACCAAGGGTATCATCCAGAGGTTCCGGGCCATAGATCGATTTTTGGAAAAGTACCCGGAGTACCAGAACAATTTCGTGTTCGTGGAAGCGGGAGCACCGAGCCGCAATCGAATTCCAGCCTATATGAAACTGAATGAGGAGATTTCCAAAATCGTCGACAAGATCAATTGGAAATATCTGAGGGGTTATTGGAAGCCGATCATTTACATCGAGGGAAAGCTGGACCTAAATAGGCTTTTCGCATTGTACAGGACCGCCGATGTGTGCATAGTGAGCCCGATTCAGGATGGGATGAACTTGGTGGCTAAGGAATTCATCGCTGCAAATGTCGGTTCTACTGGCGTGCTGATGCTGAGTAAATTTGCGGGAGCAACAGAGGAACTGAAAGGTGCTGTGATCGTTAATCCCTACGACGTAGAGGGATTTGCAGATGCGATTAGAAACACCTTGGAAATGCCGCTGAAGGAGAAGCGTCGGAGGATGAAGAATCTAAGGGATAATGTTAAGGAGAACAATGTTTTCAAGTGGTTATCAGATTTTATCTGCGAGTCTGCGAAATTCATCTCGTGATCCGGATGGAATATCTTTTCGATCGCTGGGGTGAAGTAGAGAGAGCTTTAGCGCCCGGCGCTTTGTTGCTGCTCGATTACGATGGCACCCTTACCCCCATCGTCGAAAGGCCAGAGCTTGCGATTCTCTCGCCAGATATGAAGGAACTGCTTAAGAGTATGTCCCGGCACTACACGCTGGGGGTAATAAGCGGCAGGTCGCTCGCTGATGTTAAGGGACTAGTTGGGATAGATGGATTATATTATGCTGGAAATCACGGGTTTGAAATAAGTGGCCCAAGGGTGGAACTAGTCAAGCCCGAGGCTGAGCGCGTGCGCCCTATCTTGGTCAAACTTTGCGATGAGCTACGAGAGAAACTAAACAACATCAAAGGGGCAATCGTCGAGGATAAGGGATCGACGATGAGCGTCCACTACCGATTGGTCGCGGATGAGGAATTTGGGCATCTGAAAAATATTTTTGAAGAGGCGGTAGGCCCACACATAGATTCAGGGGTGGTGAAGGTTACCCACGGTAAGAAAGTTTTTGAAGTAAGACCGAACGTTGAGTGGGACAAGGGGAAAGCGGTGCTTTGGATATCTAGCATAGTTGACTCCAAAGGAGAGCTCAAGCCAATTTACGTGGGAGACGATCGAACAGACGAAGATGCATTCTTGGCCTTGAAAGAAAAAGGGATAACAATATTAGTTTCCGAGGGGCCGATAGAATCTAACGCCAAGTACTTCGTGAAAAATGTTGATGAAGTCAAGACATTTTTTGAAGGACTAATTAATTTACAAACGCAAAAATAGAGGCAGAAGCTAATGAAAGCATTGATTCTAGCAGGAGGGTTTGCAACTCGGCTTGGTCCTATCGGAGAGCAGATGCCTAAGGCGATGATAGTAGTCGAAGGGAATACGGTTCTCGACCATTTGCTCAAGAAGCTTGAAGCTGAGAAAATCGAGCCGATAATCTCGACCAATAAAAAGTTTGAGAATTTTTTTGAGCGATACAAGAATGTCCTTGTAGAGGGGACAAGGGCAGATGAGGAGAAACTCGGGGCGGTTTCGGCGATAAACAACGCGATCAAACAGCTGAAAATTGATGATGATCTCTTGGTGGTATGTGCCGACAATTATTTCTCCATAGATTTAAAGGGTTTCGTTTCCAGCTACACGGGTGAGCCGCTCGTCGGCATTTATTACGCTGGCCAAAAACCGGACATGAAACCAGAGGAGATGGCGACGATGAAATTTAAAGGGAGCGAAAGTTTTCCACCACCAGAGCAGAGCTTTTACTTGACCGATTTTAAGGAAAAAGTCAAGCCGTCGCTTAGCGATTACGTCAGCGCTGGCATATACATCTACCCAAAATCAGTTTTTTCAATTTTGGAGGAGTTCTGCAAGGAGCGAAAACAAGATGCCCCTGGTTTTTTCGTTCAACATTTACTGGAGCGCGGCGTGAAGGTCAAAGGCTATCTTTTTGGGGGCGAGTGGTACGATGTATCTTACAAGAGCTACCTCCAAGTCTTTAGTGACGCGAGGCTTGTGAAGAGCGACGACCGTTACATCGTGTGCGATAAACCTTTGGGCAAAAACCTGGTGCTTTCCATCACAATCCTGCACGCAGGCAAGCACACGACGGGGCACTCCCACCCGGTAAGCGAGGTGTACTTCTTCGTGGAAGGGCAAGGTGAAATCGAGCTGGATGGGAAGCGAAGGAGTGTGAAAAGCAAGGACATCGTGCCAATCGCGCCTGACGAGTTCCACCGGGTTTACAACACCTCGAACAAGGATCTCGTCTTCATATGCGTTTTTGAAAAATATGGGGAGAGGGGATAGCCTAAAAAAGTAAAAGCCGAAAAGCTTTGATTATTCTGGGCTAAAGCAAGAGCATACCTTCAGAGAATTAATAGAGGTATGGAAGGAATGGGCTCAGTTGATAAGGTGAATGAACTAATATGGGGATTGTTAAGGTAGAGCGAAAGGGGGACGGGAGGTGAGAGAAGATGGCAAGGAAAATCAATAAGGCGGCAGTATTGGCATCCATACGTAGTCCGAAGACTCCTGCCAACCTAAAGAAGGGTTTGGAAAAATATGCCCGAAAGAAAGGGTGGCTCTAAAAAAGAAGCAGGAGGTGGATAGAATGCAGAGAAAAATATCCAAGGCGGATGTAATGAGAGTATTGAGACCAGCAGCAGCCTTTACCATTAATCTCAACCTTTAAGCTGATTTCAATTTATGTAATGACTTCACACGCATAACTCTTATTTAGAAGCTGGAACCACTTCGCGTCGAAACAGGGATAATTAATTAATAGTCAAGTATGTCTTTATCTGGGATGACCTTGGTGAAGATCGTGTTTGAAAAGACGGTTCAGGAAGCCAGGCTGTTGAGCCCTCTCCAAGATTTCAAACTGGTTACCCAGCCCATTGAGGTTAGGAAGGACCCACTGACCGGGAGGCGGTGCAGAATAAACCTTGAGCGGACGAAGAGGACAAAACAGGTGGCGGAGGCGACTGAGATGGAGAAGATCGTCGAAGCCTCTCGGGCCAAATGCTTCTTCTGTTCGGAAAATTTGGAAAAAACGACCCCCATGTTTCCAGAGGATTTTCCAGAGCGGAGGATAAAAGTTGGGGCCGCGTGCCTATTCCCAAATCTCTTTCCGTTTGGCAGGTTCCACGCGATTGGGGTTTTCTCGGAGGCCCACCACTTGGACCTCAATCAATTTTCACCGAAGTTGCTCAAGGACTGTTTCGAGGGATGTTTGAGGTATTTTGAGCAAGTGCACGAGAGACATCCAGAAATCAAGTACTGGCACATAAACTGGAACCACATGCCGCCTGCTGGAGCCAGCATCCTCCACCCGCACGTTCAGCTCACGGCGGACCCAGAACCGACCTCAAGGCTCCAGGAGCTCATCGGAAGCAGCAAATCCTATTTCGATCGAGAGGGGAGCAATTATTGGTCGGATTTAGTCGAGGAGGAGAAAAAGGGAGGGGAGCGGTTCATCGGAAAAACTGGTCCAGTCACTTGGCTCACGAGTTTTGCCCCTGAGGGCAACAACGAAGTCATAGCAGTCTTCGCTGGGGCTTCCGCGATAATCCACCTCAAAAAACACGGGCTCGAAGATTTCTGCGATGGGCTCTCTCGAACTTTGAAGGGCTATCACGCTCTTGGAGTTCAGAGTTTCAACATGGCAACATTTTCGGGTCCATGCGATGAGGATCTAAGTGAGTATTATTTCCTAAGCGCAAAGTTGGTGTCTAGACCGAGCCCGAAGCACTTTTACACGAGCGATGACGGTTTCATGGAGAAACTCCACCACGAGACGGTCGTCGAGACTATGCCAAAAGCCCTCGCTGAAAAATTGAGGGGATACTTCTAAAACCTCAGCGCGAATCCTATTTGCCGAGCACTTCGGAGAAAACATTCAAAAGGGATTGGGTGCCTCGCTTGATGTAACATTTTTTTGCAGTTTCGAATCCCACTTTCCCCATTTCGTCCGCTGTTTCTGGTTTCGAAAGGATTCCGATTATATTGCTCGCGAGTTCTTCGTGGTTGTTTGGGGAGAAGAGATAACCGTTTTCTCCATCGGTGATGAGCTCGGAGACCCCGGCCCCCGAACTGACTACGACGGGCTTTTTGTAAATCCACCCTTCGATTACCGTTAGCCCAAAGCCCTCCAACACCGAGGGCAGAACCACTACATCGGCCCTCGTGTACGCTGCCTTCAGTTCCTCTTCAGTAAGGTACCGGGTAAATATAGTCCTCTGGCGGACACCCAGCTTACTAGCCAGTCGCTCCAACCTATCCAACCACCTAACACCTTTCGGAAGGCCTAGGCCACCCCTGCGAGCGCTTGAGAAACTGCCGTTGCCGACTAACACGAGTTTCACCTGGGGAAAGCGTTTGGCGACTCGTGCCAGAGCTCTAACTGCAATATCTTGACCTTTTATTGGGTCGAGACGGGCAACTGTGAGGATTATCTTGTCGTCTTCGTTGATTCCAAATCTTTCGCAAAACTGTTTGACTTTAACGTCCGACGCTCGACCATGCATCCTTTCATCGATGTGGGGGTAGATATGATACACCCTGCCCTTGAAACCTGCTTTTGACAAACTCCGCTTGTATTTTTTACAACTCACGATAACAGCGTCATAGTCTCCCAGGTATCTCAACAAAAAGGACTTCCATCCAGAGGTCATTTTCTTCATATCGATGGGGATGTGCCATCGGAAAATCTTGCGTGCCGCCGGGCCGGTCATTGACCCAGTCAGGAGTAACTGAAAGTCGTGTATGTAAAAAAGATCGAACTCGATTTCCGAATGCAGGTCCATCATTTTCTTCGCATAGAGCCAGTTAAACAGGGCGTAGTCTACGAATTGCCTGCAAGGAACCCACGTTTGCTCTAGACCGTGGACGTTTTTCCACATCGTCTCCTTGAAGTACCCGTAGCCAGCCAGCTCCTGGGGTTCCATCTCGATTCGGTGCAACACGATCCCGCCGAACGATGCCATCTCGGGCCCCATGGGATTTATCGCCACCCAGTGCGGCGTCCGGATTTTCTCATCCTTGTACATCCTTTGCAAAAGTGGGGCAACCATCCCAGTGACCCCACCTGGCGTATGATCGAAGTCCACACCCTCCGAGAGTGCCTTGATTGGTACAGGTTTCGAGAGGTCACCGTACTTCTCGAATAACATGTCGGGATCTATCTTGAACCGTATTGGAGGAGTTTGGGAGCCGACACAAAGCGATATCTTTCGCATGTGTTTTTAATTTGTCCGCTATGCTTTTACTTCTTTCGAAACCTAAAGATTTAATTTCGTTAATTGACTAAAACGCTGGCACTTTAAACGTTTCTTCGGTTAAGAGCGAAATAAGAAACCTCGCTATTTTTAAGATGAAGCTTATGAGATTGTGCCATTTATAGTTTCATCAATAAATTTCAGGTAATTCGTCAAAAATACACTTTTTGAGAACGAGTTTTGGATTTTCTTCCTCCCTCGCTTTCCCATCTCTACAACACTCTCGTGGCTTCGCTCGCACGCCTCCCAAAGTTGCCCGGTGAGATCATTGCCATCGCCCACGCGGAAGAGCAGCCCAACCTTCCTATCGACGAGTTCGGGTAATGCTCCCGCATTCGAAACGATCACCGGAGTTTCACAGGAGAGAGATTCCGCAACCACATAGGAGAAGCTTTCCCAATAGGAAGGCATTATCGTAAAAGTGCTTCCAGAATAATAATATGGAAGCCATCTTTGCATTTTCCAATTGATAATCTTGACGTGATTTGAGAGACCAAGCTTCTTCACCGCTCGCCTTAGTGAAACCCCATCGTCTGTGATCAACCGTGTTTCGAAGTTCTTCCCGTGATCTTTTTCTATCAAATCCTTCACGCTTTTCAGAAGGAGAGAAATGCCCTTTTCCGGATGGTTCCTCCCGATATATGTGAAAATAGTCTTGCCGCCGTTGGACGGTATCTGGATTCGGCGGAATACGTTCTCATTTATTCCGTTGTAAATCACGGTGATTTTATCAGGCGCATAGCGTTTTGACAACTCCTTTTTACATGCCTTGCTCACAGCTAATACTCGCTCAGAATTTTCCACAGATTTAGCTTCCAGCTCCGCATCTTTGCGAAGTCTACGCGTGCCTCCTAGTTTAACTCTAAACTGCTCAGCAAATTTTTCCCGCATAAATTCCGGCCGATGAGAGATATATATGATGTTCTCTAAGTGTTGGGCTCTAGAAATGAACTCCCCGAAAGCAAAACTGTTTGCGAGAATTAAATCAAAGCTCTTGTGATCAATTGGATTTTTGTCCTTGAGCAATCTGCTCGCGAAGTTCTTACACGAAGGATAAAGAACCTCCTCGTGATAAGGGCGCTCTTTACGGAATCCGGGGGTCTTCAACAGCAAAACATTATATCCGTTCTTTCGTAGAAGCGCATCCTTCTGCCAGGGAACGATGAATGTTAGATCCAATCTGGGGGTTGTTGTCCTCGAAAATTTACCCAGTTCTGCCAAGTAGCCTAGGTACATTCCCGCTCCAGTGGTAATCTTACTCTGGCTAGGGGCTTCCCAACCCAGAATTGCCACTTTATATTTGCGCAAATTTGTCACACCCCATAATACGGACCACTAATCCGGGACTTGCCTTTTAGTGGCCCGATTTTTAGTATGCCGTTTCCTATTTCGAATTAAGCAAGATAAAGCTTTGGCATATTACACTTTTCAAAACCTAAAGGATTTTATTCTCATCAGTTCTGGATTTATGAGGAGGATGCAAAATGAATATCCTGTACTTTCCATACGAGTTCCCGCCCCATTTTGTAGGGGGCCTGGGAACTTATGCTTACGAGATGACACGCAGGTTCGCGAGGTTGGGACACAGCGTTACGGTTTTCTCGAAAAACCCAGGCGACGCAATAACTAGGGATCTGTACGAGGGCATAGAAGTGCATCGCCCATTGCTAGCAGACGTAACCGATTTGCTCTCCGTGATAGTCCCCGAGGACGTGAAGAGGTGGCCTGTAAAGGCCCAAAATGACTTCGCGGAGGTATTTATGTATAACATTCTTGCCGCAACAAAAACAATCAACCTTCTGGTGGGATCGGATAAGCGAAATTTTGATGTGGTTGTCGCCCACGATTGGCTGTCCGCCATTGCCGGGATGACTTGCAAGAAAACCCTCAACAAGCCCCTCATCCTCCATTTTCATGGCACCGAACACGGGAGAACTGGCGATGGGTCCCAAACTATTAAGACCATAGAGCAGATGGCCAGCAAGAACGCCAAAGTGATAATAACCGTGAGCTACGCGATGCGCGATGAACTTATCTCGCTGGGGCATGATGAAGGGAAAATTCGGGTGGTGTGGAACGGGGTAGATCACAAAAAGTACGATCCCGCGAAATTCTCGGATGAAAAAATCTGCGCGTTCAGGAAAAAAATAGGGGCGGGAGATGTTCCTTTGATTTTGTTCATCGGGAGGCTCACTTGGGCGAAAGGGGCGGACACATTGGTGCACGCGATGCAGGTGATCCTAAGAGAGGTACCAAATGCTAAGCTAGTGCTCATCGGGAAGGGCAAGCAGGAGGAAATGATCAAACACCTCGTTGAGCACTTGGGCATCCAAGATAAAGTGATACTAAAGTTTGAGTACGTGAGCGAAAAGGACCGATTGCTTTACTACGCTGCGAGCGATATCGTGGTCATCCCATCGAAGTATGAGCCATTCGGTATCGTCTGCACCGAGGCGATGAGTATGGGAAAGCCGGTGATAGTTGGGGCAACGGGGACGTCTGGCTTAAGAGAACAAGTCGTGAGCTGGGGCCCGAATAGGTGCGGTGCTCATGTTAATCCATATGACCCATACGACATAGCCAAATTCACAATAGAATTTCTCAAAGACGAAAATTTGAGGAAAGAGCTAGGGAAAAATGCACGAAAAAGGGTATTTGAAGAATTCACGCTCGATAAGGTGGCCGCCGAAACTGTGGGTATATACAAACAAGTGGTAGGTATAACCGAATCTTGAGCTTCGTTGAAATGAGCGGGTAGTCAGGATGCGGATAGCAATTCTTGCTTGGGAGTCGCTGCACTCAGTTCACGTCGGAGGACTTGGAGTCGTAGTCACCCGAACCGCAGAAGAGCTTGCGAAAAGGGGTCATGACGTTTACCTGTTTACAAGAGCGGCAGAAAGGCAGAGCAAGCATACAAGGATCAACGATGTAAACTACTGTAGATGTAAGTTTGACTCAGGCAAGGACATCCTCTCATTTTTCTCAAATATGTCAAAGGCGATGGTAAAAGAACTCCACGCCGTGGCAAGGCACAGCGGAAGGTTCGACCTCGTTCACGGGCATGATTGGCACGTTGTGGATGCGCTGTACGAGCTCAAAAAGGAGGGCTACCCTGTTGTTCTCAGTTACCACTCGAGCGAGTACGGTCGCCGGGGAGGGGCACTTAGCATCCAAAGCGAGTTCAAAAAAATTTCAGCCAGGGAAGGGTTAGGTGGGCTGGTTTCAGACAGAATTATCACCGTGTCCAAAACGATGAGAAAAGAGCTCTGCAGACTGTATAAGATTCCTTGTGAAAAAGTCGACATCATATCGAATGCTATCTCTCCCAGAAAATATCGGAAGGAGGTGGACCCAAAGAAAGTAAAGAAAAAATATGGTGTCCCTTCGTTTGCCCCAACAGTTTTTTTTATAGGTAGGTTGGAATTCCAGAAGGGACCAGATCTATTGATTGACGCGATCCCTATGGTTCTCGAAAATCGAGCCGACGTCAAATTCTTGCTCGCAGGGAGGGGAACGATGAAGAATTTTCTCATGCGCAGGGTCCGAAAGCTTGGTGTTGGGGATGCTGTGAGGTTTTTGGGGTGGATCCCTTACGGGCGATATATAGACCTCCTGAATACATGCGATATCGTCTGCATCCCGAGCAGGAACGAGCCCTTCGGCATAGTGTTACTTGAGGCATGGGCAACGGGGAGGCCGGTCGTAGCCACGGATGTGGGCGGTCTTGGGGAAAACATTAAAAATTTGGTGAATGGAGTCAAAGTTCGCCCTCGCCCAAAATCAATAGCGCGGGGGATAAACTATCTCTTCGATCACCCCCATGTAATAGAGCGCGTTGGGGCAAAGGGCAAGGAGAAGGTCAGGAGGTTTAATTGGGCGTCTTTAATTAAAAAACTGCTCAAGACTTACCACAGAGTGTTGAAGAGCCGTGTAACCCCCTTTGCCTCTGTGAAAGGTTCAAAGAGCCATCATCCTAAATAAGGGTTACATTGAATTCTTTCAGAATTTCCGCCAACCTTGCAAGGGGGAGGCCCACTACATTAAAGTAACATCCATCGATCCTTTCAACGAATAGCCCTGCTTTTCCCTGTATCGCATAGGCACCAGCCTTATCGAACGGCTTGGCCGTAGCGACATGGTTAGATATCTCCTCCTCGGTCAATTTTCTGAATTTTACTTTAGTTTTTACGACATCAACTATCATTTTATTTGTTGAAGCATCGATGACCGCTAGGCCGGTCAAAACCTCATGCGTTTTGCCACTCAACTCTTTAAGCATGGCTTTGGCTTCCTTGTGACTTTTTGGCTTACCTAGAATTTTGCCCCTATGCACAACGATCGTGTCTGCTCCTATGATCAGCCCACTTTTCGTCCTCCGCGCGACCTCTTGGGCCTTCGTCAGAGCAAGCGTTTTCACAAGGTTCTGGGGATTGGAGATATTAAATTTGGACTCTCTCACCTTACTTTCCACAACTTTTACTTTTAGCCCAAGGCCCTTCAGCAGCCTGAGGCGGCGGGGCGAGGTGGAGGCGAGTATGATCTTCATACAACCACAAGGACCTGTTGTCAATGCCTAATAACTATGGTAATATACCTTTATTTTACGTATAACGTGTGAGGGGTATCTGTGTTCGGCAAGTACGTTAGGGATCCGATCCACGGCTACGTCGGCATGACCGATGTCGAAAAACGTGTTATTGACACTTGGCCGGTACAGCGACTGCGCGGCATCAGACAACTCTCCGTCGCCTCGATCACCTACCCAGGGGGCGACCACACCCGCTTCTCGCACGCTTTGGGCGTGATGCACGTCGCAGGGCAAATAGCAGATAGTTTGAGAAGCAGCATCCAAATTTCAAATGATGAGTGGCAGCTCGTGCGCTTGGCCGGCCTGTTGCACGACATCGGGCACGGCCCCTTTTCACATTCCTACGAAGAGGTTCTCGTCAAGTACCGCGGGCTCAATCACGAGCAGGTGGGGAAAGAGGTCATAGAAAAAAGTGAACTGGCGGACGCGCTCAAGGGATGCGGCTTCGAGCCAAAGGATATAACCGAGCTCACCTTTGGCAAGGAGACGAAGGGCAAGCGTTACCTACACCAGATAACCGCCAGCCAAGTCGATGCCGATAAACTGGACTTCCTCGTGCGCGACTCCTACTTCACAGGTGTCGAATACGGGCGCATCGACATAAGCAGACTCGTGCAGGCAATGGAAGTCTGCGATGGGGATGTGGCAATAGATCTGAAAGCACTCTACGCACTCGAGGCGTTCATGATTGCCCGCTACGAGATGTTTCTAGCAGTTTATTACCATCATACCGTCCGTGCCGCTGAAATCTTGCTCCACAAGGCGATGGACTACACCCACGAACTCATCGGGCTCACGACTTTCAAAGATGTCGATGAATTTTTGCGCATGGATGACGCGTACGTGACGACCAAACTGCGCGAGCTTGACCCAAAAGAGTTCGAGGACCCGGAAAAACGAAAGCTAGCCGAGCTGGCAAAGGCCGCGATGACGAAGCTCGACAACAGAAAATTATTGAAGGCAGCCTACCAGCGCGATGTTCACATCCGTGACCCTTACGTTGCGAAGCTGCTCAGCGACGAGGCGGTGCGCCATCAGAAAGAGATTGAAATAGCGAGGCGCGCTGGGGTCGACCCCGAGGCCGTGATCGTCGATGTGCCCACGCTTGACTCAATTCCTTACTACCCGCGGGAGATCGACCCCATGGAGGTACCCGTTTACCGGGCGACGAGCGAGGGGAAGAAGGAGCTCGTACAGCTTTCAAACTACTCGCGTTTGATTAACGTCCTTAAGGGCTACATCGACATCATCCGCGTCTACACCCTGCCCGAGCATCGAGCCAAGATCGAGCGCGCGGCCGAAGATGTTTTCAAAACACTTCCCTTTGCGGCCCAAATCAGCATGTAAGTATCAAGTGTATAAAACAAGAAAAATGACGGTATATTTCTTAAGAAAAGTTATTATTTGGTTGATTCGAAGGAGGAAATGATCAGATTTATTCGGTCCTTAACCTCCTTGAGTGAAGGAGTTAGCTCTGCTGTGGTAAACCTGCCGTTGGAAACATCGATTCGCTCAAAGATAAGGAGATATAAGCCGTAGATGATTTCAAGGCTCAGCAGGTACTGAGGTTTTAAGTAGGCGCCGATTTTGTCGATCGTCTGCCTGGTCTCGCGCCGATAGTATTCGGCGAAAGTGTAATATTTTTTCATCAGGTTACGGAACCCGGGATTTATCTCAGCCCCAGCGGCTATTTCCTTTAGCATTTGTGGATTCAATCCGTTTTCGGCTATCAGATTGTTAGCAAAGTAGTTTAAATTGTTGTTCTGGTCTTTTTGAAAATCTCGGATGATATGAACCAGATAACAAAAGAGGGCTGACGATCTGGCTGCATTTCTTATGTCAAAGTGAGGCGCACGGAAGCGACCATTCTCTTTGACGACACCGCACAAATGCACAAAAATAGACGCCGGAGCGACCGCAGCCCCCTCGGCGTATTTAAGAAAAATCGGAAAAGTTCTAAAGCCGTCATGGTGTATATCATAAATCATCGATTTTGAGAACATTTGCCAGGGCCACAATGGGATTTGGAATCTTGTTATGGTTTCAACCAGTTGTTTTTGAACCGAGTCGCACGGCATGGCGCCGTTGATCGCCTCCACCCAATCGTTGACCATGGCGATAGATTTCTGTTTCTCAACTTCTGATATTCTGTGGGCGACGGCTTTGCGGTTGTCAATCAAATCATCAACGACCCGCATGGATCGGTAGCAGATTTTGGCAGCGTCATGTCGCTCATCCTCCTAGAATTGAGCGGCGATGTCCAAGATCGGTTTGGTAAAAACCTGCTGGAAATTGAGCTTTCGGGCGAAGTCGAAATGATTTGTGTTTTGGGCTTGCATCTGAACTACCGTATTAACAACCTCTGATTTCTTTAACTGTTTACCGTCCTTAGTTATCAAGTGTATTGTAGTTGAGAAATTGAGTAGGTTTACAGATTTTTGTTTGGGCGAACTCTCCAAGTTCTAGTAAATGCCTATCTGAAGTGATTAAGTAATCCGCTTTCCCTTCAAGAGCACATTCCAAGAATTTGTTATCCTCCGGATCTTCTTTGACCATGAAAACTTTTTGAATTGGCTTGACTTTGGAGGCGTTCATAAAAAGACTTCGTATCCTCTCATGGAACCCTCTCTCAGCCCTCACGTTCTTCAATATCAACTTTACTTCTTTACGAAGGCGGGAGGAGAAAATTAATTTATGTTTGTTCTCGAGGCAGAGGTCGATGATTCTTGCCGAAGCGCTTTTTCGGTTAAAATAAGCCGCGATGAAGACATTCGTGTCTAAAACCACCTTCAACAATTTCCACTCCCGAAAATTACAGCACGGCGCTAGCTAGTTTCCTTATCTCTGCTTGAACTTCGTCGCATGAGCGCGTGCCATTAACTATTTTTAATCCCTTCCGTCTAGCGATACGCAGGTAATTTCGGCGTACTCGTTGTTGAAGCCGCAGGTTTCTTTCGAATTCATCGAGCCTGCGCGATGACTTGATTCGGGCAAACGCGATCTCGGCGGGCACATCGATTAGGATTCCCAAGTCCGGCCTGAGCGCACATTTGTTAATCGAACTTATCCAGTTCGTCGGCAATCCTCGCGCCGACTGGTATGCGAGAGACGAGCAAACGTATCGTTCGTTTAGCACCACCTTCCCAGCTTTGAGGGCGGGCTCGATAACGTCCGAGATGTGTTGCACCCTATCGGCGGCGAACAACAGCGCCTCGGCAGCGATGGGGAGCTTGAGCTTTCCCCTCAAGATGCGTTTGATGACTCTTCCGATTGTATCGTTCGTTGGCTCATCTGTAATGATCACCCTGTGGCCGTGGGAACGAAGCCATCTCGCGAGCAACTTGACGTGAGTGCTCTTGCCGCACCCGTCGACCCCCTCGATAGAGATAAACTTCCCTTTCATTTCGGCACCAGAATCCCTAACATCGATAAACCCATGTAGCTATCGGTCATCCCGAGGGTATGGGCAGGCACAGCAGGAACACGATGAAGGTCACCGCGGCGAGCGATTTCTGACGCTTCGATAGTTTTGAAACATCGTCGAGCGCTCCCGTGTGATAGCCCCTGAACAACAGGAGGATGAGGAAGCCAAATATCCAGAGCGGGAGCTGGGGGAAGAAGAGGCCAAAGAGGAGTAGGGATAAGCCGAGCGCACGCGTGAGTCCGTAGTGCCGCTCCCGACTCATCACCCCCCGCGCAACGTGCCCACCATCGAGCTGCCCAGCGGGAAGCAGGTTGAACATCGTCACGAGAAGCATCACCCATCCTGCGAATGCGAGCGGGTTAATAGTCATGCTAGCTGGCACATGGCCGAATGTAAGGAGCTGCAGCATGGCAAATATCGCCGGCGTAAACCAGAGGGTGAAGCCTTCAGGATCGGGTTTTGACAGCATCAGACCGACGGCGGTGAGTGGGAGGGCTACGAGGAAACCGAACAGCGGCCCGCTCGCTCCCAACTCGACCAAAGCCTCCTTCGTCGGGATTGGACTTTTGATACGGATAACCGCACCTAGGGTACCAAGCATTGTCGGTGCCGGGATAAAATATGGTAAGGTCGACTCAACCCCATTTCGCCACGCTGCAATTTTGTGGCCGAGCTCATGCGTCCCCAGCATCAGCATGATCGTGCCGGAGAACAAGGCAGCGTATAAGGTCTTTCCATCGAAGATCCAGTAGTAGCCAGCCACGAAGGTTGTTAGAAAGGTTGCGCCTAGGAGGAGCAAATTCACTGCGATGTTGCCTTTGCTGACGCGCGGATATTTCATCATAATCAACCTGAGCTCGCCCTCGCGTCCGCGCATCACCGGTAGGTAACCCTTCTGCTTAGAGTCGTCCAACAAGGAACGAAATGACCGTTTCGAGTTCGGCGCGGCCACTTCAAATTTTATCCTGTCTTTCGAGGTGACGAAGTCAGAGATTTTGAAATGCTTCGCCACGAGTGCTAGGGGTTCAGCCAATCGCTTGGGCAGCTCCCTGGCGGCGACTTTCATATCCTCACCGCATTGTGGACACTCGCCAGGGACGAGTTCGCCGACCTCTCGCGCCGACATCCGGTAATCGAAGTACTTGCACTTGAGGCACTCGAGCCTCGCGACCGGGGGTTTCGTCATCCCTCTCTCCACCTACTCTTGATACCCTTGCCACCGCTGATAGAGCTGGTGTTCGATCCTAAGCACATCGAGGATTCGCCCGACGATGAAATCGACTAGGTCGGGAATCACCTTGGGTTTGTGGTAAAACGCTGGCATCGCTGGCAAGATTGTCGCCCCAGCGCGTCGAAGCTTAATCATGTTTTCGAGATGAATGAGATTGAGCGGCGTTTCCCGAGGGACGACCACGAGATGGCGCCCCTGCTTGAGCATGACGTCGGCGGCTCGCGCGATCAAATCGGTCGACGCGCCGCTGGCTATCGCCCCTAGCGTCTTCATGCTGCAGGGTACAATCGTCATGCCGTCGACGGGATAAGAGCCACTAGCCGGGGGCGCCGCGAGGTCATCGGGCGAGTAGCTCCGCGTAGCTAGCTCTCGCAGCTCGTCGACGGTTTTGTCCAACTCTAGTTTTAGGATGGTTTCAGCCGCTCGCGAAACAATGAGGTCAGTTTCGATGCCCAGCCGTTTACAAACCTCGAGCAACCTCATTCCGTAAACAGCGCCACTACCGCCTGTGATTGCTACGATCAAATGCATGATATCTCCCACTGTTTTCCATTAAGGTTATTCAATCTATTTCCTTCACCCTCGCGGCGACCGCGTTCCCCACGTCAGAGGTGCCGGATTTGCCGCCCAAGTCGTAGGTACGAACCTTGCCTTCCTTCAACACATCGATAACTGCTTGCTCGACCCTATCTGCAGCTTTCTGCTCACCGAGATGCTCGAGCATCATCTGCCCGGCCAAAATTGTGGCGAGCGGGTTCGCACGGTTTTTACCTGCATGCTTAGGTGCAGAACCGTGAATTGGCTCGAACATGCTTACCCCTTCGGGATTGATGTTTCCTCCCGGCGCGAGTCCTAGTCCACCTTGAATCATAGCCCCGAGGTCGGTGATGATATCGCCGAACATGTTGGGTGTAACAACAACTTGGTACCACTCTGGATTTTTCACGAACCACATCGCGACCGCGTCAACGAATGCGAATTCGGTTTCGATCTCGGGATAATCCTTTGCCACCCGCTCGAAGACCTCACGCCACAGGCTATAGACGTGCGTTAAAACGTTGGCCTTGTCGACCGAGGTCACGCGCTTTTTGCTTTTTCTGCGGGCTAGTTCGAAAGCATAGCGTATAGCCCGTTCCGTCCCCTTTCGGCTGATCACACCAATCTGATAGGCTATCTCATCGCGGTCGACATCTATGTTCAAGCCGAATTTCACGGTGTAAATCGAGCGAATGACCTCTAGCTTGGCCTTCGATTTGCCTTTCGCCCGTCCACCAATTGCAACGTAAAAGTCCTCGGTGTTCTCCCGCACCACGTAGAAGTTGACATGCTCAGGACCCTTTCCTCTAAGCGGACAGGAAACCCCCGGGTAGAGCTTGATGGGACGAAGGTTGATGTACTGGTCGAAATAAAACCGTAGTTTGAGCAGAATGCCTTGCTCGAGCACGCTCGTTGGCACACGGGGATCACCTAGAGCACCCAAATAAATCGCATCCATTTTCGAAAGTTTTTTTAGCCCCTCCTCGGGCACGAGTTCTTCGGTCTTTAGATAGTGCTCGGCGCCATATGGAAATTCGACAAACTCTAGACCTAACCCCTGCGTCGCCTCAGCCGCTGCGCTCAGGACCTTTATTCCCTCGCGGATGACATCTGGGCCTATTCCATCGCCTGGGATTACCGCAATTTTGCGTTTCACATGAGCACCTACCTAAACAATTGTTTTTATCTTCATGCACTCTTAAGCTTAAACGTCGAAGTGGCAATCTAAGGTGGCAACAGTGGATGCAGTTCAAAAGTTTAGATTGAAAAATGACGTTGCTCATCTCGCGTCTATCGTGCTAATCGCGTGTTTCTTTATCGCCCTAGTTTTTACCGTTCTACCAAGGCTACCGTTCCCTAAGGGCTCCGAATACTGGGGCTGGGCCATTGCATCTTGGAACCTTGCAGGACCCCTCATGTTCATAATGGTTCTTCGCATTCACGCCCTGCGCGTAATCAAGCAGCATGTCCTGAAGGCGAAGAAAGTGTTAGGCATAACTTTGTGGGTGAAATTCTGGTTTACTGCGGCAGTGACATTCGGCCTGCTGACGCTGCCCTTCCTAGTCAATACATATTTGATCGGCGGTGCTGTGATGCCTTGGCACATGATTGTCGGCACTGTTACAGTGGTCATCGCTTGGTTTGCGTTGCTATTCTCAACTATCTCCCTATTGAGAGTCAGATGTTCGAAAG
>Ga0209991_10000199_pt1 | contig 26613 bp, 23 predicted proteins | sample ChitaG_FD_183167 | JGI IMG/M metagenome (GOLD analysis project Ga0209991, IMG submission 183167) | Deep subsurface microbial communities from South Pacific Ocean to uncover new lineages of life (NeLLi) - Chile_00310 metaG (SPAdes)... | ecosystem: Environmental > Aquatic > Marine > Oceanic >... | reverse complement strand
AGTGCCCGAGGGCCGGCTGATATTGCAGACGCTGCGCAGCCACGACCAGTACAACACCACTATCTACGGTCTCGATGATCGCTATCGGGGCGTCAAGGGCGGCCGTCGAGTCGTGTTCGTCAATCCCGCCGACATTGAAGCGTTCGGGCTCTCCGATGGTGATCGCGTCGATCTCGTGTCGGAATTCACTGACGCCGAAGGCCACCTGCAGGAGCGGCGCGCCGAGGGTTTTGCAGTAGTGCCCTACAGCACGCCGATTGGGAACGCGGCCGCCTATTACCCCGAGACAAATCCGCTTGTTCCCCTCGATCACACTGCCGACAAGTCCAATACCCCGGTGTCGAAGGCGATCGTCATCCGGTTGGAGTGCGCGCCGCAGGGGGCAGAGCGAAGCGGCGGGCGAAAAGCCTGATGGGCAGGGTTACTGCGCGCCGTCCGGTGCAACATCTGAGCACCGGGGCTGCGGTCGCCCGCCCCGAAACGCTGGTCGTCGAGGAACCGTTGGAGATCCGCGTCAACCGCACGCCGCTGACGGTCACCATGCGCACGCCCGGCTCAGACATCGAGCTCGCGCAGGGGTTCCTCCTCACCGAGGGGATAATCGCCCGCCGCGACGACATTGTCTCGGTTCGGTACTGTCGCGGCGCCAGTGACGAGGGCTCAGGTCTTGAGCGAAACTCATACAACGTGCTCGACGTGACACTCGGCCCAGAGGTACCGGCACCCGAGGTCGACCCCACCAGGAACTTCTACACGACATCGTCATGCGGAGTGTGCGGCAAAGCCTCGCTGGATGCGGTGCGCCTAATCAGCAAGCACTGCCCCGGCGACGATCCGTCGACCGTCTCCGCGCAGACGCTGTCCGCGCTGCCCCGCAAGCTGCACGACGGGCAGAAAGTCTTCGCCGCCACGGGCGGTTTGCACGGCGCCGCCCTGTTCACCACCGACGGCGCCCCGTTGGTGGTCCGTGAGGACATCGGCCGGCACAACGCAGTCGACAAGGTCGTGGGGTGGGCACTGGAACAGCAGCGGATACCGTTGAGCGGAACCATCCTTTTGGTCAGCGGGCGGGCCTCCTTTGAGCTCACCCAGAAGGCCGTGATGGCAGGCATCCCTGTCCTGGCGGCGGTATCGGCGCCGTCATCGCTTGCTGTCGACCTGGCCACCCAGTCTGGTCTGACGCTGGTGGCGTTCCTGCGAAGCGAGTCGATGAACATCTACGCCCGCCCGGACCGGGTCACCGGCTGACCCGCAGCGCGTGCCGAGGGGCTTATGCGCTCTTTTCGCGGCGCTCTCCGCGCGGCGCCTTGCGCGGCACGATCGTCGGCAGCACGTTGTCTTCCACCGTCTCTCTGGTGACGACGACCTTGGCGACGTCGTCCCGGCTGGGGATGTCGTACATCACCGGCAACAGGACTTCCTCCATGATCGCGCGCAAGCCACGAGCGCCGGTGCCACGGTGGATCGCCTGATCCGCAATGGCCTCCAACGCGTCGCCGCTGAACTCCAACTCGACGCTGTCCATGTCGAACAGTCGCGTGTACTGCTTGACCAACGCGTTCTTCGGCTCAGACAGGATCGTCACCAAAGATTCCTTGTCGAGGTTGGTCACCGATGCCACCACGGGAAGCCGTCCGATGAACTCAGGAATGAGCCCGAACTTGATCAGGTCTTCGGGCATGACCTCCGCGAAGTGATCCTGGGTGTCGATCTCGGTCTTGGAATGCACCTCGGCGCCGAAGCCCAGACCGCGCTTGCCCACGCGGTCGGAGACGATTTTCTCCAGCCCGGCGAACGCGCCCGCAACGATGAACAGCACGTTGGTGGTGTCGATCTGGATGAACTCCTGGTGCGGATGCTTGCGGCCGCCCTGCGGGGGCACCGACGCCTGGGTGCCCTCAAGAATCTTCAGCAACGCCTGCTGCACACCCTCACCGGAAACGTCGCGGGTGATCGACGGGTTCTCGCTCTTGCGGGCGATCTTGTCAACCTCGTCGATGTAGATGATGCCGGTCTCGGCGCGCTTCACGTCGTAGTCGGCAGCCTGGATCAGCTTGAGCAGAATGTTCTCGACGTCTTCACCGACGTAGCCGGCCTCGGTCAGCGCAGTGGCGTCGGCGATAGCGAACGGAACATTCAGCATCTTGGCAAGGGTCTGAGCCAAGTAGGTCTTGCCGCAACCGGTGGGCCCGAGCATCAGGATGTTGGACTTGGCAAGCTCGACTGGCTCCGCGCGGGAGTCGCGCATCTTCTCGCCGGCCTGAATGCGCTTGTAGTGGTTGTAGACGGCGACAGCGAGGGTCCGCTTGGCGGTGCCCTGACCGATCACGTAGCCCTCAAGGAAGTCGCTGATCTCGGCAGGCTTGGGCAGCTCATCAAGCTTGACCTCGTCAGCGTCGGCGAGTTCCTCTTCGATGATCTCGTTACACAGGTCGATGCACTCGTCGCAGATGTACACACCCGGACCCGCGATGAGCTTCTTCACCTGCTTTTGACTCTTTCCGCAGAACGAGCACTTCAGCAGGTCGCCACCGTCTCCAATGCGTGCCATGGTGCTGAGGTCCCTACTTCCTATCGGCAGTCGATAATCAATCGTTCGGCGGCTACCACCGGGCATCCTGCTAGGTGCTCTCCCCGACGCTACCCGTATGTTCCGGCGCGGTGCGAGCTATAAAGCTGAATCGCGTCGGTGGAATTCAGGTGTGGTTGCTGGTTGCGCCAACATATCTCCTGATCCGTCCCGGATACCCGCGGAACACACCACCGTGTCTCTGGCGTGTCGTCGCTGTTACCGGTCCGGAGCGATCTGAAACCACGATAACTGCTACTGAGCCAGCGCGGCGGCCGCACGTCCACCCGGTACTTACGCTGCACACTACCGGCGACCGGCCCTACCCGGGCCGGCCGGACCAGGGCCTACGGGGCCCGGCCCTACCGGACCTGGGCCGACGACACCCGGCCCCACCGGACCAGGGCCTACTGGACCAATCACTCCGCCGACACCAACGGGGCCCAATGGGCCGAGAATCGGATTGGGATTCAGGTACACGTCCACGTCGTAAAAGAGACACTGGTTGCTGTAGATGTCCCAATACATCCCGACCGGGCACGCCACATCGTCGGCGCGACTCACCGCAGGTGAGGCCACCTGCGTCGACAACGAGGCCGCCGCCCAAGCAACCAGCGCGACCGCCGCCGAGCGACGCCACGCTCCCCTTGTCATCGCCCTCCTGTCGCCGTGTCCGACTGCAGTTAGCCGACGGGCGCCACGGCTGTGGTTGACAGCCTGCCACGCACGAAGTCCTGACAACGCCGTTCGCTGGATTCTTCGCTCGCTTCACGGCAGGGTTGCGCGACGGCATTCGAACATCCCGACAGGGCTGCTGTCGTACCCTCCGACCATGACTTCACTTGCTGACGCCTTCTCGCTAGCCCGGGACGACAGCGGCCTGGCCGTGGTGTCTACCCTGCGTGCGGACAACACAATCCAATCGTCGTTGATCAACGCTGGGCCGCTTGCCCACCCCTCCACCGGCGAACCAACACTGGGTTTCGTCACCTACGGCCGCGTCAAACTTGCCAACCTTCGGGCCAGGCCACAGGTCGCTGTGACTTTCCGGCGAGGGTGGCAATGGGCCACCGTCGAGGGATACGCCGAGCTGGCCGGCCCGCAGGATCCGGCGCCCTGGCTCAAGTCGGGCAACATCTTGCCCCGGTTGCTGCGCGACATCTTCACCGCAGCCGGGGGAACCCACGACGACTGGGACGAGTACGACCGGACCATGCTCGAGCAGCGCCGAACCGCCGTACTCATCACTCCAACTCGGATCTACAGCAACGGCTGAGAGCCCACTGGCAGAACCTTGGACCTGATGGCCGGCCAATGACGCCGGCCCGCGCCGATCAGGCGGGGCGAGCCGACAGCTTGCGGTATTCCAACACTGTGTCGATGATCCCGTACTCCTTGGACTGCTCGGCGGTCAGGATCTTGTCCCGGTCGGTGTCCTTGCGGATGACATCGGGATCCTTGCCGGTGTGCCGGGCCAGTGTCACCTCCATCAGGGTGCGCATCCGCTCGATCTCAGCGGCCTGGATCTCCAAGTCGGAGAACTGGCCCTGAATGACACCGCCCACTGAGGGCTGATGGATCAGGATTCGCGCGTTGGGCAACGCCAGCCGCTTGCCGGGTGTACCCGCGGCCAGCAGGATGGCCGCAGCCGATGCTGCCTGGCCCAGGCACACAGTCTGAATGTCTGCGCGCACGTACTGCATGGTGTCGTAAATGGCCATCAGCGAGGTGAACGAGCCGCCGGGCGAGTTGATGTACATGGTGATGTCGCGGTCCGGGTCCAGCGATTCCAACACCAGGAGCTGCGCCATGATGTCGTTCGCCGACGCGTCGTCGACCTGTACACCGAGGAAGATGATGCGCTCCTCGAACAGCTTGTTGTACGGGTTGGACTCCTTGACCCCGAAGCTCGAGTGCTCGATGAACGACGGGAGGATGTAGCGGGCTTGCGGTTGCAGTCGGCTGTCCGTGGATGGGGTCTGGTCGGTCATGACACAACTCCGTTGACGTTGGTGCTGGTGATGATGTGATCGACGAAGCCGTACTCGAGGGCTTCCTGCGAGGTGAACCAGCGGTCGCGATCTGAGTCGGCCTCGATGCGCTCGATCGACTGACCCGTGAACTCAGCGTTGAGGCGAAACATTTCCTTCTTGATGACCGCGAACTGCTCGGCTTGGATCGCGATGTCGGTCGCTCCGCCGGTAATACCGCCCAGCGGTTGGTGCATCAGGATGCGAGCGTGCGGCAGCGCGTAACGCTTGCCCTTGGTGCCGGCCGCCAGCAGGAACTCGCCCATCGAGGCGGCCATACCCATCGCGTACGTCGCCACATCACAGGGGGCGAGCACCATCGTGTCGTAGATGGCCATACCGGCGCTGATCGAGCCGCCGGGTGAGTTGATGTAGAGGTGGATGTCGGTGGTCGGATCTTCGGCCGACAGCAACAGGATCTGCGCACAAAGCCGATTTGCGATGTCGTCGTCGACCTGGGAACCCAGGAAGATTATCCGCTCGGACAACAACCGCTCATACACCGAGTCGACAAGGTTGAGGCCCGCCGAGGCGCCACGCATGTCAGTCACGACTGGATACCTGCTTTCTTTCCGTACTTCCGACGTGGTGATCGCCTTAGGTAATGACACTAACCAACCCGCTCCGCCGGGAAGTCCCCAGACGGTGCCCGTTCGCTCACAGCGTCACTCTCGCAGCGTCACTTCGGATCGTCAGCCTCGGATGTCACATCGACCTCACCGTCGGTGGCGGGGCCAGCGGCGCTGTCCGTCTCATCAACCTCATCAGCGCTTTCACCGGCCCCATCGGCCTGCTCACCGGAAGGACCGAAGAACTCGGTGGTATCGATTTCGTTGCCATCGGTGTCGGTGACCGTGGCGCCGAAGACGACTGCGGCAACGGTCAGGCCACGACGGACGTCGGCGAACATCGCCGGCAACTGGTCGTTCTGTTGCAGCATCTGCAGAAGCTGCTGGGGCTCCATACCGTACTGACGAGACATCAGCACCAGCCGCTCGGACAGGTCATTCTGCCCGACCTGGATGTCGAGCTCATCGGCGATCGTGTCCATCAGAAGCTGAGTCTTGACGGCCCTCTCTGCATTGACGCGGTTCTCGCTGTCGAATTCCTCGCGAGTGCTGCCCTTCTCCTTGAGCGTCTCGTCGAACTTCGCCTGGTCGTGCTCCAGCCCATGAATTGCGTTGCGCAGCGCGTCGTCGACTTGAGCCTGCACCACTTTCTCCGGCAGCGGGACGTCGACCTGCTCAAGCAGCTCCTCGATCGCCTTGTCGCGGACCTGTTCGGCCTGCTGCACGACCTTGACCCCGGTGATCTGCTCGACGAGATTACTTCGCAACTCTTCGATGGTGTCGAACTCACTTGCCAGCTGAGCGAATTCGTCATCCAGCTCCGGCAGCTCGCGCACCTTGACCGACTTGAGTGTGACACTCAGCTGCGCCTCCTGGCCGGCGTGCTCACCGACGGCCAAGGCGGTGGTGAAGACCTTGTTCTCACCCTCTCCGGTGCCGATGATCGCCTCGTCCAGACCGTCGATCAGCTGACCCGAGCCGATCTCGTGGGACAGGCCTTCGGTGGCGGCCTCCGGGACGTCCTCGCCGTCAATGGTGGCCGATAGATCGATAGACACGAAGTCGCCGTTCTCCGCGGCGCGCTCGACACCGGTCAGGGTTCCGAACCGCTTCTGCAGCGCCTCCAGCTCCCTTTCGACGTCCTCATCGGTGACGCTGACGGGGTCCACGGTGATCTTCAGCGCGGCGAAGTCGGGCAGGTCGATTACGGGACGAATGTCCACCTCGGCGGTGAAAACCAGTTCCTCGTTGTCCTCGAGCTTGGTGATCTCGATCTCGGGTTGCCCGATCGGCTGCAGCGACGCAGACGACACCGCCTCGCTGTAGCGACCGGGCAACGCGTCGTTGACGACCTGCTCGAGCACCGCGCCCCGGCCCATGCGGGCCTCGAGCAGCTTGCGTGGGGCCTTACCAGGGCGAAATCCAGGAAGCCGGATCTGTTTGGCCAACTGCTTGAACGCGCGGTCGATGTCGGGTTCGAGTTCAGTGAAGGGCACCTCCACGTTGATGCGCACCCGCGTCGGGCTCAAGTTCTCGACGGTGCTCTTCACGTTCGTACTCCTCTATGACTGCTATCGCTGTTTGGGTGGGTGCTGCTGGTCGGGGTGACAGGATTTGAACCTGCGACCTTCCGCTCCCAAAGCGGATGCGCTACCAAGCTGCGCTACACCCCGGTCGTCGCTGCGTCACGCAAGCTCCAGCGCCGGACCACCGGCGATACTACGGCTTGAGGGCGCGCCGGCCACATCAAGGCCTCAATTGGATTGGGCTTGAGCGCGGCCGGTACAGTCTGCCGGTACTGTCACCTGAGCAGCACATGCGGGCGTAGCTCAATGGTAGAGCCCTAGTCTTCCAAACTAGCTACGCGGGTTCGATTCCCGTCGCCCGCTCCACACCACCGCCCTGGTTGGGGCGCTTCGTGCAGATCGAGCCGCACATAGTCGAGCCGCGCATAGTCACAGATTGAGCCGCGGCGATGACCTTTTCCGCAGTGCGACTCGCGACAACGGCCGCGGCGTCAAATCACTACCGTTAACCTGCGGGTTCGAGCCAGGCGTACCTGAAGCTGAAGCGACTGCAGCTTTGCCCGGAGGCTGTGGGGGAACCACGTCGGCGCGCAGCAAACCGATCCGGCCAGTGTCGTTGCGATGCCATCGGTAGTGCCGACTCCGACAGCGATTCCGCAGGCGCCCCCGACGCTGCATCACAATCTCTGAAGTGCGGATTTTCGAGCCTAGGGGCATCGATGGCATCAACTGCTCCTCGTCTCGGAGCACTCATTTGCTGTCGGTAGGCTTAGAGTATGGAAGCAGCGTTGCTCATCCTCATTGTGTTGGTCGTCGCGGCAATCGGCTTGGCCGTGTTTGCTGTGTCAAAGGCGTCGGGCAAACGCAACGCGGCCGCGTTGGACGATGCGAAGGCAGACGCCCGCCGTGTCATCGAGCGCCTCGGCGGCCAGGTGTACGTCCTCTCCGGGGAGGACGACGCCTCTAAACAAGCAGTCGCCGACGCATCCGAGCGCTACACGGCGGCCTCCTCCCAGATCGACCAGGCCAGCACTGCACGTCAGGCCGAACTGGCCAAAGAAAGCGCGATAGAGGGGCTGTACTACGTGCGGGCGGCGCGGGTCGCGATGGGTATGGATCCGGGACCAGATCTGGAATCGCTGTCTGGACAGCGGACGGCAGGTACGGTCACCGAGGACCGCAGGATCGCCTTCGAAGGCCGTGAGATCGAGGCGTCGCCGGCGCCGTCGCCACGCACCCCCAACTACTACCCGGGCGGTCGAGTCGCCGGACGTCCCGTGCCTGCCGGCTGGTACTCCGAACCGTGGTGGAAGCCCGCGCTGGTGGCCGGCGCGTGGGGTCTGGGCTCGGTGCTGATGTTCGACGCGCTGTTCTCCGGCATGCCCGGAGTCGACTATGGCGCACAGGGTTTCGAGACCGGCTACGGTGGCGACTATCCCGCCGTCCTGGCCGGCGGCCAGGACGGCGGTTTCGACAGTGCTGGAGACGGCGGCGGTGATTTCGCCGGCGGTGATTTCGCCGGCTTCGACTTCTAGCGCCACCCGATCAAAACCGGCTCTCCAGGCGCGCCGAAACACCGGCCTGCTGCAGATCGAGTCGGTCAAGCATCGCCCGGACCGCTTCTTCGTCTATGCCGCCGGCGTCGCGTTCACCGATGAGAGCGGCCCGTTGCGCCGAGAGGACCTCGCGGTACAGAGCGGCGAACACCTCCGCGCGCAGCGTTTGGGCCTCAGGATCGGGCATCTCGTCGGCGTCCTGGGAGACCCGCGCGATGGTTTTGCGAATCTCAGCGAGCACCGATGGGTCCAGCCCCGCGGGCGGGTCCCTGCGGAACCGGGCCAGCACTTCGTCGGCGGCGTCGTGCACCACTAGCTCGGCCTTTTCGGTTTCGGCGTAGGTGTAGGCGTCGTCACCGTCTGAGGACAGATCGAGCCTGCGGATCCACAACGTCACGTATCCAAGGGCTGCGCCCACCAGCGGACCGAGCACGCCGCTGTAGGCGAACAGCAGGACCGGGTCGTCGATGAACGTGTGGGTACCGGCGACCTGTGCCACCGCCACCGAAAACAGCGCCAACGCAGCGGCATCGTTGATAAGGCTCTCGCCAGTCAAGATCGACATGACCCGCTTGGGTAGGCCGAGTTTGCGGCCCACTGCCACCGCGGTCACGGCGTCGGGTGGCGCTACGATCGCGCCGAGGATCAGCGCGGTGGCGAAGGTCAAGGGAATGACGACAAGAAACGAGGACAGCGCGGCAACGGTGAACGTAGTGACGACGACAAGGCCGACACCGAGGCCGAGGATTGGTTTGATGTTGCGCACGAACGTCGGAAACGAAAAGTCCAGCGCGGCCGAGTACAGCAGCGGGGGCAGTACCACCGACAGCAGGATCTGCGAGTCCAGGTGGGGCGCCTGGAAACCGGGCACCAACGACACGGCGATGCCGACCAGCACGATGATCAGCGCCGGTTCGAGTCCGCGGCGGTGCGCCACTGCGGTGACGACGATGGCGCCGACGACTACCAGGATTAGTTCCAACGCCACATTGTCGCGGCTTTAGCTGACAAATGCCCGCGGGGCGTCAGTTCTGGCAGCTGGGGCACCAGAACAGGTTGCGCCCTTCCAGCACGGTGGTGTTGATTTTGGTCCTGCACACCCGGCACGGGTCGCCTGCGCGCCGGTACACGTAGGTGCGTGGACGTCCCTGCCGGTACGACGGTGCGCCGTGGTCGTGCTCTGGCCGCACGACCACGATCCTGCCTCGGCGCACACCGACCTTCATGAGTGCGACGAGGTCGATCCACATACCGTCGAATTCGTCAGCGGAGATAGCCGCACCGGAGCGGAGCGGGTCGATGCGGTGGCGAAACAGCAGTTCGCTTCGGTACACATTGCCCACGCCGGCAATGACGCCCTGGTCCATGAGCAGCGCGCCTATGGGCCTGCTGGACTTAGTGATTCGTCGCCAGGCCAGTGGAGGGTCAGCCTCGGGGCGCAGCGGGTCAGGGCCTAGCTTGGCCACCACGTCGGCGATCTCTACTGTCTCGATCACCTCGCAGACTGTCGGGCCACGCAGATCGGCGCCGTGCTCGGCGCCCAACATCCGCATGCGCACCTGCCCGACGGGGAGCGGCACCGGCTGCGCAAGCTCGGTGAACGTCCCGTACAGCCCCAGATGTACGTGTACGGCGCGTCCGCCGTCATAGTGGTGAAACAGATGTTTGCCCCAGGCACTGGCCTTTTCTAGGACGCGTCCGCTGACCGCCGCAGCCCCCTCGGCGAACCGGCCCTGCGGGCTCGAGACCTTCACCGGCGCGCGGCCGAAACGACGTTGGTGCTGCCGGGCCAATCGATGCAGGGTATGACCCTCGGGCATCGAATCTGACCTGCTATGCGCCGGGCACCGGCGGTGCGACGTGGGTGTTCTCGTATTCGGCGAGGATGTCGATACGGCGTTGGTGGCGCGGGGCTTGCGACCACTCGGTGGCCAGGAACGCATCGACGATGGCCAGCGCCTCCGCGGGAGTGTGCATGCGGCCGCCGATGCCGATCAATTGGGCGTTGTTGTGCTCGCGGGCCAGCGACGCGGTCTGTGGGCTCCAGGCCAGCGCACAGCGTGCTCCCGGCACCTTGTTGGCCGCCATCTGCTCGCCGTTGCCGGAGCCGCCGAGCACAATGCCCAGGCTTCCCGGATCGGCGACTGTCTTCTTCGCGGCCGCGATGCAGAACGCCGGATAGTCGTCTTCGGCGTCGTAGCTGAAAGCGCCGCAGTCGACGGGTTCGTGCCCGGTCGCCTTCAGATGCTCGGCGATGGCCTGCTTGAGCTCGTATCCGGCGTGGTCGGCCCCCAGGTAGACGCGCATGCCGACACCCTACCGGCGCCCGGACCCCGCGAACGCGCGGATCTGCGGGGTGACGCACGGCAGCAGCTGGCATCTCCGTCGCCCTCACCGAGCGTTCTTTGCCCCGATGCCGAACCCGATGCACCCAAAGTGACATATGGTTTTTCTGGTGAAGGGTTCCGATAATGATAGATAGATCGCAGGCATACAACAGCGTATGGCAGCTCAGGGCCGACGCTTGGTGCCGTCTTGAAGATGCTGCCGATCAGCTGACCCACCATGCCGCTGCCGGGAAGCCCACAGACAGGCACCGCGGTATCTGCGACGATCTACTGGCCAGGCTGACGCCGTTGGAGCCTTTATGGGCATATCCGGGAGCACCGCGGTTCGCCCAGCTCCATCGACTGTTCGCTAGCGCCCACTACGACAAATTCGCCCACGCGGTCGCCCAAATCAATCGCGCGCTCTCCACCGAGGTCTATCGCCGCGGCGGTGTCGCCGTTGCGGCGATAGACCTCGGTGGAGAGGATGCTCTTGCCCCGGATCAGCACCAGTCCGATGCCCACCCGGCGGCAATCACTCACGAACGGCCGTACTTCGAGGTTTTGGCTGTCGAGGCCCTCAACGAGGAGCAGAAACGCACGGTGCGGGCAGCAGTGCAGCGCTGGCGTCGCCCCGACGACGAATTCTTCTACGACCTGGTTTTGGTATCCAGCGTGGCTGAGGCGCTAGTCGCGGCACGGCTCAACGTGAACTTGCAGGCAGTGGTGATCGGGCGACGGTTTGCCGCGAATTCCGCCCGCGACCTGTCCGCACTTGCCGATTTCGTCGATACCGGCGTATCCGAAGAGCTCGATGACGGCCAGACCCCCGGAGAGCGGGCGGAACTCCTCGCGACGGCGCTGACCGAGCTGAGGCCCGAGCTGGACCTTTACCTGATGACCGAGTTAGAGGTGGAGAAAACGGCCGGCCGGGCAGACACAAACTTCAGTCGCGTATTCCATGCCAGGGAAGGTTTTCTCGAGCTACACCTGAGCATCTTGCAGGGAGTGGCAGCCCGGTATCAGTCGCCGTTCTTCAGCGCGCTCAAACAGTACAGTCACCGCCCAACCGGAGTCTTTCACGCCCTGCCGATCTCGCAGGGCAAGTCCATTGTGAACTCGCATTGGATCCAAGACATGGTCGGTTTCTATGGACTGGACGTCTTCATGGCGGAAACCTCGGCGACCTGCGGCGGACTGGATTCCCTGCTGGAGCCGACCGGGCCATTGCGGGAGGCCCAAGAGCTGGCCGCCAAAACATTCGGCTCCAAACAGACGTTCTTCGTCACCAATGGCACTTCGACGGCCAACAAAATCGTCACGCAGGCTCTGGTGGCGCCGGGCGAGATCGTGCTGTTGGACCGCAACTGTCATCAGTCGCATCACTACGGAATGATGATGGCTGGCGCTAATGTGATCTACCTGGAGGCATACCCGCTCACCGAGTACACCATGTATGGGGCGGTTCCGCTGCGCGAGATCAAGTCAAAACTGTTGGCGCTCAAGCGTGCCGGAAAACTCGACCGCGTCAAAATGATGTCGCTGACCAACTGCACCTTTGACGGTATCGTCTACGACGTCGAACGGGTCATGCAAGAGTGTCTGGCGATCAAACCCGACCTCGTATTTCTCTGGGATGAGGCGTGGTTTGCGTTCGCGCGCTTCCACCCGGTGTATCGGACCCGCACCGCTATGGCGGCAGCACGCGCGGTGCGGGATCGCATGGCCGACAAGGACTATGCCAGGGCGTATGAAGAGCAACTGGCACAAGATACCGAGCACCCACCGAGCGATGACGACTTACTGAACCGCCGGCTCCTACCCGACCCTGCCAGGGCGCGTGTCCGCGTTTACGCAACCCAGTCGACGCACAAGACGCTGACATCCCTGCGGCAGGGTTCGATGATCCACGTCTTCGACCAGGATTTCGACCACAAAGCCGCCGAGCCGTTCCACGAGGCCTACATGGCGCATACGTCAACCTCGCCGAACTACCAGATCCTGGCCTCGCTGGACCTCGGGCGCCGTCAGGCCGCGCTGGAAGGTTACGAGCTGGTTTCTCGCCAGATAGAGAACGCCATGCAACTGCGCGATGCTATCGACAATCATCCACTACTCGGTAAGTACGCGACCTGCCTGCGCACCTCCGACCTGATTCCCGAGGAATACCGAGCCTCACACCTAGCTCAGCCCTTGCGCTCGGGCCTGCGCAACATGATCACAGCTTGGGAAACAGACGAGTTCGTCCTGGACCCATCGAGGATCACCCTGTCCATCGGCAGAACCGGCTACGACGGAGACGCGTTCAAGCGCGACGAGTTGATGGACCGCTACGGCGTCCAGATCAACAAGACCTCCCGCAACACCGTGCTGTTTATGACCAATATCGGCACCACGCGCAGCTCGGTGGCATTTCTGGTGGAAGTCCTGGTCAAGATCGCCAGTGAACTCGATGAGCGACTATCAGAGATGGGCTTGGTCGAGCGCGGTAGATTCGAGAAGAAGGTGTACAAGCTCACCGGCGGCTCGGCGCCGCTGCCAAACTTCAGTGGCTTTCACCCCGCTTTTCGCGACCAGTCGGCACCAGATGCCACTCCCGAAGGGGATGTTCGTCGCGCTTTCTACCTGTCCTACGACGAGACCAACTGCGAATACCTCACCGGCGAGCAGATCGAGGAAAAATGGGCTGCGGGCCTCGAGGTCGTGTCAGCAACGTTCGTCACGCCGTACCCGCCGGGCTTTCCGGTGCTGGTACCCGGGCAGGTGTTCAGCCGCGAAATTTTGGCATTCCTTCGCGATCTGGATACCCCTGAGATTCACGGCTACCAGCCCGACTGGGGCTATCGGGTGTATACCGACAAGGCGATTGAGATGTGCGGCTAATCCGGCGTGCCCATAGCCAGCGCCTAAAGCGTGCCAACTTCTGGCTCGGCGTGAGTCGTGGCACCACCCGGGTCAGCCGGGAAACTGGCGCCGACCAAGTGTTCGTCGACGGCGGCTCGGCTCTGGAGTCGGTGGTTGGCGCCGGCAACATCATCTCCGCGGCGTTAGTGCGCAACCCGGTGGTTTCCTCGAACGTTGTCGTCGACGACGGCGCGATCGTGGAGGGTGGCGTCCGGAACTAGCCCGCCCGCCGGTTACGCCGGCGGCACACCGGATCACTGAACAGGCCAGCGCCAACATGAACCCCCGGATCAATGTCGGGAGGAGGATCGCCACGAACGCCACACCCTGCTGTTCGCGTTCGCCTTTGCGGTGATGGCCGATCCGGTGTCCTCGGTCGCCTATGCGATCGAAGCCGCTCTACGCGCATTGCACGGCGACCTCGCGCTGCTGATCCCCACCATGATCGTTGTCATCGCGGTCATGGTCCTCCTGATTGTGAACTACCACCAGATTATCGGCCGATACCCGCAAGGTGGCGGCGCTGCCGCCGCGACAGGCGAGGCATTCGGCGAAGCCAGCGCCTTCATACCAATCGGAGCGCTGATCGTCGATTTCGTTCTCACCATCGCCATCAGCTGTGCCGCCGGCGCATCCGCAGTCATTGCCATCATCCCCGGTCTCGCCGGCCTACGTGTCGTCATCGCTGTGCTGCTGGTGGTCGCCGTCGCCGTGGGAACGTTGTTCGGTCACTTGGGTCGCATGGTCTTTGCCGCAATGACCGTGGCGTTCATAGTGTTGGCGGTGGGTGCGGTGATCTCAGGATTCGTGGCCACTCCCGCAGAGAGCACAGCGTTGGTCGTGAATTCGGGCCACCCGGCCCCGGTGGCGGTCGCATTGGCCTTCTCGGTAGCCATGGCGCTGGCCACCGGCATAGAAGCTCCCTCCTCGGCTATCGCGCAGCTCGGCCAGCTCGACGACGCTGGGCGGCGCCGTTTCGGCCGGATCACGCTATGGCTCACATTGGCAGTGGTAGGCACGCTCACCCTCGGACTCACGGCGGTGGCCGTGAAGCTGGGCGTCGGCGTCCCGCCCGAGGAAAGTACTCATATCGATTCGCTCACCCGAGCCAGCGGCAACGGCTCGGTGGTTACGGTCTTCGAGCTCGCCACTGCGCTGCTCTTACTCTCGGCGGCCAGCTCGTCGTTCCAAGCGGGGCCCGGATTGTTCAAAGCACTTGCCCGACAGCAGCATTCCGCTGGAACCAGCGCCGGAATCCTGCCCGGCTGGCTCGGCCGCACCAACGTCCACCACGCACCTTATTGGGGCGTCGTGGTGTTCATGGCCGCCGCTGCTGTGGTTACCGCTGCGGCCGGCGGACGCGATCAGGCCCTGGTGCTGTTCTACGCCGCGGCTGTGTTCGCCGCTTTCCTGGCTGGGCTGATATCGATGTCCCGGTTTTCATGGCGGGAGCGACGGATCGGTTCCCTGATCATCAACCTGACCGGGGCTGCCGCTGTTGCGTTCACACTCGCCATCAATCTCATACGCGGTAATCCGATCATCGCAATTGCCGCCTCACTGGTGATTGCCGCCGGGCTATACGCCCTGTGGGTGCACTCCGGGCGACCCCGCGGTATCCGCAACATCGCAACCAGCGATGAGTAGCGCCTCGCTGCGAACGTGGCTGGGCCCGCGCCGATGCGCCTGACGTGGCCCGACAGGTGCCTGATCACGGCGATGTCGTCCGCGACCAGGCCGAGGGGGTGCCTGCCCAAATGCGTGGGGCGACGGATTCAGGTAGCAACGTTGTGTGCGGCGGCACTTCCCCGACTACCGGCAGGACGTTGCGAGAGCACCACCAACCCAGTCAGTCGTAGCTGGGCGCTTCCGTGCGGGTGCGCTTCAGCTCCCAGATATGCGGATAGGACGCGAAGATCACCGAAGCGTCCCAAAGCTTGCCCGCTTCCTCGCCGCGCGGGATGCGCGACAGCACCGGCCCGAAGAAAGCGACTCCGTTGACGTGGATCGTCGGGGTGCCGACGTCATCGCCGACCGCGTCCATGCCGGCGTGGTGGCTTTCGCGCAGCGCTTCGTCGTAAGCCTCCGAGGTCGCCGCTTCGGCCAACTCGGCGGGCAGTCCGACCTCCTCGAGGGACTCGGTGATCACTTGACTGAAATCACTGTCGAAATCCCGATAACTCTGGTTGTGAATCCGGGTGCCCATTGCCGCGTACAACGGCGCGAGAACCTCGGGCCCCTTGAGCTGCTGGGCGGCGATCGCCACCCGCACCGGGGCCCACGCCGTCTTCATCAGCTCTTGGTACCCCTCCGGCAAGTCCCTGCCCTCGTTGAGAACGGCCAGACTCATCACGTGGAAGGTGACCTCAATGTCGCGAACCTTCTCCACTTCCAGAATCCAGCGCGACGTGATCCAGCACCACGGACAGAGCGGGTCGAACCAGAAATCGGCTCGGGACTTCTCGGACATGGCTCTTCTCCTCAAGGATCGAAATGTGACGGACATCCGCTGTGCACAACCAACGGTGCCCGTGGTGTCTTCCCATTGTGAGGCTACTGTTGACCGGCGTGGCCCTTCCTAATCTGACCCGCGACCAGGCCGCCGAGCGTGCCGCCCTGGTCACCGCCGACAGCTATCACATCGCCTTGGACCTGACCGACGGCAACGGCATGCCTGGCGAGAACACGTTCCGCTCTCTGACGACCGTCGAATTCGACGCGCTCGCCGGTGCCGACACCTATGTCGACCTTGCTGCCGACACCGTTCTCAGCGCCACCCTCAATGGCATCGCCATCGACGTGTCGGACTACCACGAGTCCACCGGCATTCCGCTGACCGGGCTGGCAGCGCACAACGTGCTGGTTGTCGACGCACTCTGTAGCTACTCGAATACCGGTGAGGGCCTGCACCGGTTCGTCGACCCAGTGGACGACGAGGTCTATCTGTACTCGCAATTCGAAACCGCGGACGCGAAGCGGATGTTCACCTGTTTCGACCAGCCCGACCTCAAGGCTGCGTTCGATATCACGGTCACCGCGCCCGGGCACTGGGAGGTGATTTCCAACGGCGCCACCATCAGCAACCAGCAGATCGGAGACGCCAAGCGGCACACGTTCAAGGCCACCCCCCGGATGAGCACCTACCTGGTAGCTCTGATCGCCGGCCCATATGCGCGCTGGGATGACACGTACTCCGATGACCACAGCGACATCCCGTTGGGAATCTTCTGCCGTAAATCGCTGGCCGACTACATGGACGAACAGCGGCTGTTCACTGAAACGAAGCAGGGTTTTGCCTTCTACCACAGCAACTTCGGCACGCCGTACGCGTTCGGCAAGTACGACCAGCTGTTCGTGCCGGAGTTCAACGCCGGCGCGATGGAGAACGCCGGAGCGGTGACGTTCCTTGAGGATTACGTCTTTCGGTCGAAGGTCACCCGGGCGTCCTACGAACGACGCGCGGAGACCGTTCTGCACGAGATGGCACACATGTGGTTCGGCGACCTGGTCACCATGCGGTGGTGGGATGACCTGTGGCTCAACGAGTCTTTCGCGACGTTCGCCTCGGTGCTGTGCCAGGCCGAGGCCACCGAGTACACGCAGGCGTGGACGACGTTCGCCAACGTCGAGAAGTCTTGGGCGTACCGGCAGGATCAGCTGCCCTCGACCCATCCGGTGGCCGCTGACATCCCGGACCTGCACGCCGTCGAGGTGAATTTCGACGGCATCACCTACGCCAAGGGCGCCAGCGTTCTCAAGCAGCTCGTGGCCTACGTCGGCCTGGAGTCTTTTCTTGCCGGCCTGCGAGACTACTTCCGCGACCACGCTTTCGGGAATGCGACATTCGGCGATCTGCTGGGCGCGCTGGAGAAGTCGTCGGGCCGCGACCTGTCGAGCTGGGGCCGCCAGTGGCTCAAGACCACCGGCCTGAACACGCTGCGCCCGGACTTCGACGTCGACGCCGACGGAAAGTTCACCCGGTTCGCGATCGATCAGGGTGGGGCCAAACCCGGCGCAGGCGAGACCCGGGTGCATCGACTGGCGGTCGGCATCTACGACCAGGGTAGCTCCGGTAAGTTGGAGCGGGTACACCGTGAAGAGCTCGACATCGACGGCTCGACAACTGAAGTTACTGCACTGCAGGGCATTTCGCGTGGCCAATTGATTCTCGTCAACGACGACGACCTGACATATTGTTCACTTCGACTGGATCCCCAGTCGCTGCAGACGGTGCTAACCCGCATCGCCGACATCGCCGATTCCCTCCCCCGCACGCTTGCGTGGTCCGCGGCATGGGAGATGACCCGCGATGCCGAACTGCGTGCCCGCGACTTCGTCACGCTGGTAATGAGCGGCCTGCACGCCGAATCTGAGGTGGGCGTGGCACAGCGCCTGGTCCTGCAGGCGCAGACGGCACTGGGCTCCTACGCCGAACCCGGTTGGGCAGCCGACATCGGCTGGCCGGCCTTCGGGGATGCGCTGCTGGACCTGGCACGGCAGTCCAAGCCGGGATCGGACCATCAGCTGGCGTTCGTCAATGCGTTATGCACATCGGTGGTGACACCCAACCATGTCGCCGTGTTGTCGACACTGCTGGACGCCGATGAGCGCTCGCGCGAAGAGCATGACAACGAACCCGCCGCGGTGAATATGGCGGGGCTGGTGATCGACACCGATCTACGCTGGCGCATCGTGACTGCACTGGCCGCCAGCGGACACCTCGATGCCGATGGCGTAGAGACTGCGTTCATCGATGCCGAAGCCGCCAACGACCCGACGGCCACGGGTCGCCGGCAGGCCGCGGCCGCGGCGGCCGCCCGTCCGCAAGCGCTGGTCAAGGAGTCGGCCTGGCAACAAGTCGTCGAGGACGACACGCTGGCGAACATCACCGCGCGGTCAATCATCGGTGGGTTTGTCCGCCCCGGCCAGGGCGAGCTGCTCGCCCGGTTCCGGGATCGGTACTTCAGCGCGATCCCCGGAGTGTGGGATAGGCGGTCAAGCGAGGTTGCCCAGACGGTGGTCATCGGGCTCTATCCGTCGTGGGACGTCAGCCAGAACGCCTTAGATGCCGCCGATGAGTTCCTCAGCGACCCGCAGCTACCCCCGGCACTGCGCAGGCTCGTACTGGAGGGACGCGCAAGCGTCGAACGATCACTGCAAGCAAGGGAATTCGACGCCACCTAACGCAACCTCGGTCCGGCCGGCGGCGTGCCGAGGATTGGGGTAGTCAGCGAGGCGAGACGCCGGCCGAGAGCACCCGCACACCGCTGATCAGCCCGTCGATCAGGTTGCCTTCCTTGAACGAAGCCGCCGCAGCCGACACCCCGAGCGGGGCCGATTCCTCGATGCCGCGACCCCTGACCTCCGACCCGTAGACCACCTCGATGGCCTTCTGGTCCGGTGACACTGCCAGCAGCACCGCGTTGTCGGGAGTCGGGACCTTTGCCAGCAGCGCCCGCGCGGTGGTCGCGGTATCAGCGCCGAGATCACCGATGTAGACCGCGAAGCGTGCCTTGGCGTAACGCGAACCGTACTTCAGCGCGTTGTCCAGAACCACTAGGTCCAGGTTCGGGAATGGGTAGTTCACCGACAGTTCGTCCGGCTCGGTGACACCCGAGACACGGCCACTGGAGGTGACTACGCAGCCAAACGGCAGCTCAGCCAGCCCGCTGGAGCCGGCAGTTGAGATCTCACCACTTGCCACTTGCGCCACCTCCCACCGTCAGATGCGAATCGTGGCCGCCGTGACCGTGTTCGGCGGGCTCGGGAGAAGCCCACAGAAGCGGATCGTGCGTCCACTTCTCCGACGTGTCATACGTTGCGGGGTGCGGCCCCTTCTTGGTGAAGATGAACAAAGAAAGAAACAGTGTCAACGCCAGCGGAACGAGCACGAAGCTGGCGTGCGTCAGTGCGGTCGAGTTCACTCCGAAACCGTAACCCACGAACCGGTCAAGCCGCGCCCTCACCCAAATATCTGGCCCAAGCCGGGTCGAGCTCCTTGATGCTGGAAAGTAGCCGCCAGTGCTGTCCCTTCGGTGGCAGCGGAGTCGTGTGCAGCGTCCAGCCCAGTTCCGTCAGCAGTCGGTCGGCTTTTCGATGGTTGCACGCCGAGCACGCAGCTACGCAGTTCTCCCAGGAATGGGCGCCGCCGCGGCTGCGGGGGATCACGTGATCGACGGTGTCGGCCTTGGATCCGCAGTAGGCGCATCGGAACCTGTCGCGGTGCATCAACGCTGCCCTCGTCATCGGAATCCGCGCCCGGTAGGGAACCCGCACATATGTCCGCAGCCGGATAACCGAAGGGATGACGATGCTCCGGCTGGCCGAGTGGACCACCGGCCCCATCGGATCGTCGTGCACGACGTCGGCCTTGCCGCACATCAGCATGATGACCGCGCGGCGCATCGAGAGCGCCGTGAGGGGTTCGTAGGTGGAATTGAGCAGCAGTACCCGCCTGCGGCCCCAGATCGATGGTTCCTGCTGGGTGTCGACAACCTGGCCAACACTGTGCAGCGCGCGCGACGTGGTAGTCGGCGTCGACCCGGCTGAGCCTGCCGCGGGCCGACGGTGCCGGTGGCCGCGACTATTCTTGCGCTGCGCCATACATCCTCCGCCCGACAGTCCACCATGAATGCCCGCCTACCGCACGGCAATTCTGGTCGTGTTCGCTGGTCAGTCCGATGAGCTTCACCTGACCAGCCCCGCTGGGCGTCCCAGACACTTTCGGCGACCGAACGAAATGCCGAGTTGGTCTAGCCCTTCAGAATGGGACCGGCGGCGGCCCGCGTGTGACGGCAGCGCCGTCTATGACCCACAATGGGAGCTGATGGACTCGGAGAAACATGTAGTCGGCCAGCAGCAGTCGTTCTATGAGGCAGTGGGTGGCCACGCGACATTCCGCACGATTGTGGCGCGGTTCTATGCATTGGTACGCGAGGACGAGATCCTGCGTCCGCTCTATCCCGAGGATGAACTCGCAGCCGCCGAGGAGCGGCTGCTGATGTTCTTGGAGCAGTATTGGGGTGGTCCACGCACATACTCTGACCAACGTGGCCATCCGCGGTTGCGGATGCGTCATGCGCCCTTCCGGATCGGCTACCTGGAGCGCGACGCATGGCTGCGTTGCATGCACACCGCGGTGGCAGAGCTCGACTCCGAGACACTCGACGACGCCCACCGCCAGGAACTGCTCTCCTATCTGGAGATGGCAGCCCAGTCGATGGTGAACACACCGTTCTGAGGCTCGTCAGCGCAGCACTTGCGCTGGGTCCCCCCGCCGCCGGTAGACAGTCCCGAAACGTGCATCGATGCGCAGCCAAGCCGGCATCGCCCGTACCCGAACCACCTCCTCGGAGCTAATCGACTCCGGTGACAAATCGTCTGTCGCGCGCGCTTGCGGTAGGAAGCCCATTGCGGTCAAGGCAAACACGCATCGCATCGGAATACCCACGGTGTCCCCGCCGGAGGTGACTGCCACGACCTCCTGATCCAGCAGCGCCGCCGGGGGCCCGTGCGCGCCGGCATACTCCTTGGCCAGGCCCACTCCCTGGCCGGCCAAATCCAACACCACCTGTGCAGGCACATCGTCGAGATGAGTGAAACCGGTCTCCGGCGGCAGCACGCCGCGCCACGCCGAGTCCATCCCAAAACCGGGGTTGACGTACCCCTCGCGGTCCATGGCTGCCAGGCCGGACAACAGTGCATCAACCCCCGCGCACAGATCTACTGGCCGAACACGGCCCCCGACAACCCGGCAGGCCAGCACATCGAAATCCGTCGCAATCCAGACGGCGATCAAGCCATCCCCACGTTGCCGAATCCGGACGACTGCCGCCTCGTCCAATCGCTGCGCCCGCTCGGCGAAGACTGTCAGGTCTTTGCCGCAGGCAGTCTGCTCGAGCCAAACGCCGCGCTCGGCGCCCGTCATCGCGTCCAACGTCGAAGATATTCTCCCTGCCGGTCTGAAAGCCGTTGCAGCCGCTGCTCCTCGATGTGAACGGTTGCCAGCTGCGTTTCGGCGATGACCGCGGGTCTGGAATCCGGTGGCGCGTCAACGGAACGCACCTCGTAGCCCACGGTGAAGTCCACCGCTCTGACGCGCTTCGACCACATCGTGACCTGTAGCGGCGAGTCGACCAATCGCAGCTGGCTTTTGTAGACGATGTTGACCTCGGCGATCAGCAAACCGATCGTAGTGATCTCATCGCCGAAAGGCTCACGGAGGAAAGGAATCCGGGCCTCTTCAAGGATCGTAACCATCGTAGCGTGGTTGATGTGCTGGTACATGTCGATATCTGACCAGCGCACGTGTACCGGCGCGAGGAACCCGTGCTGGCCGCTCACCCAGTTTTCCCGGTTCCACTCGTCCGTGTCATGCTCCGGATCTGGCGGGCCGCCACCGACAGCGTCGCCAGGTCATGCTCACCGCTCTCGTAAAGCTCGGTCAATATTCGGCGGGCCCGACCGACGCGGGGTCTGTTCGTCAGCTCCCACTCCGCAGTCTTCTCTTCACCGGTCTCGTCGGGCTCGCCCACCGCCAGGACGTCGAAGCACAGCGCCCTCAACGACCCGTAGATGTCGTCGCGAATCGCCAGACGCGCCAAGGCGTGCCAGCGGTCATCTCGTGACAGTCGCGAAACTGCGGTGAGCAACCCGTCGGTGGCGAGATGGTCCATCAGGACGAAGTACGCGTCGGCTACCTCGGCTGGATCGCGGTCGACGATGTCAGCGATGTCGATCACGTCGAGCAGGCTGAAACGGTAAAGGCCAGTCGCGATCATGTAGGCCAGATCCTCGTTCACGCCTTGGGAACTAAGTTCCCCGGCCTCGTTCGCGACAATCGCCGCGTCGTCTCCACGCAGCCACTTCGACATCTGTGGTGTGAGCGCGGCGACCTTCTCGGCGAAGCGGTTGATCTCGGCACCCACCGCCAGCGGTTGCGGTCGGTAATTCAACAACCACCGCGCCGCACGGTCGATGAGCCGCCGCAGGTCGAGGGTCATTCGGTCAGTTACCGCCACGGATACGCCAGCCGCGCCCGCGTCCCGAATCTGGCGCCATATCCGCCCGAATCCGAAGATCGCATCCGCTGCGACAAAACTGCGTACCGCATCGATCGGCGCCACCCCGACGTCCTCGGTGACGCGGTAGGCATAGGAGATTCCCGCGGTGTCGACCAGGTCGTTGACCAGCATCGTGGCGACGATCTCCCGACGCAGCTGATGCGAGCGGATCTCGCCACTGAACTGATCGCGCAGCGTGGAGGGGAAATAGGAGGGCAGCCGGGCGGCGAATACCTCCTGGTCAGGCAGATCACCGGCCAGCAGATCAGCCTTGAGCGCCAGCTTCACGTGAGCCATCAACGTAGCCAGTTCCGGCGATGTCAGACCGATACCGGCCTCACTGCGCCGCAGAATCTCCTTCTCCGACGGCAACGCCTCCAGTTCACGGTTGAGCCCGCGTCGCTCGACGAAGTCCCTGATCATCCAAGTATGCACCGACAGCAGGCTGGCGGCGTTGGCCCGGCTGGTCCCCATCAAGTCGTTTTGACCCTCGTTGTCGGCGAGCACCAGTCTGCCGACCTCATCGGTCATGGACAGCAGCAGTTCTGAGCGCCCGCTGGGCTCCACTTTGCCTGCCGTGACGAGAGAGTCGATCAGGATCTTGATGTTGACCTCGTGATCGGAGCAATCCACGCCGGCGGAGTTGTCCATGGCGTCTGTATTGACACGCCCGCCGACGAGGTCGAACTCGATACGGCCCAGGGACGTCACACCGAGGTTGCCGCCCTCGCCGATCACCTTGGCACGCACCTCGTTTCCGTTCACCCGGACTGCGTCGTTGGCTCGGTCCCCGACATCGGCGTCGGACTCGGACTCTGCCTTGATGTAGGTGCCGATACCACCGTTGAAAAGTAGGTCGGCCGGGGCTTTGAGGATCGCCTTCATGAGAGCAGGAGGGGCGATGTCGGAGACTTCGTCCTCGATACCCAGCGCGGCGCGGGCCTCGGAGCTGATCGGGATCGATTTCTGTTCGCGGCTGTAGACCCCACCGCCAGGGCTGATCAATGAGCGGTCGTAGTCCTCCCAGCTGGAACGCGGCAGCTCGAACAACCTGTTGCGTTCTCGCCACGACGTTGCAGCGTCGGGGCTCGGATCGATGAAGATGTGCCGGTGATCGAAGGCCGCAAGCAGACGGATGTGCTTAGAAAGCAGCATCCCGTTGCCGAACACATCACCGCTCATGTCACCGACGCCGACGACGGTGAACTCTTCTGACTGGGTATCGACGCCCATCTCCTTGAAGTGCCGCTTCACCGACTCCCACGCGCCTTTGGCGGTGATGCCCATCGCCTTATGGTCGTATCCGACGGACCCGCCAGAGGCGAACGCATCACCCAGCCAGAAGCCGTAGGACTTGGCGACATCGTTGGCGATATCGGAGAAAGTCGCGGTCCCCTTATCCGCCGCGACCACCAAATAGGCGTCTTCACCGTCGCGCCGGATCACCCCTGCGGGGGTGACCACAGCCCCGCTGATCCTGTCCACGTTGTCGGTGACGTCGAGCAGACCGGCGATGAATAGTCGATAGCAGGCTACGCCCTCTTCCCGCGTCGCAGTGCGGTCGACTGCGGGATCACCTGTGGGCGTGGGTGGCTTCTTGACCACGAACCCACCCTTGGCGCCGACCGGCACAATGACTGCGTTCTTGACTGCCTGGGCCTTGACCAGACCCAGGACTTCGGTGCGGAAGTCCTCACGTCGATCCGACCAGCGCAGACCACCGCGGGCGACGGGGCCAAACCGCAGGTGCACACCCTCAACCCGCGGAGAATAGACGAATATCTCGAATTCAGGCCGCGGTAGTGGAAGTTCGTCGATCAGACCGGGATTGAGCTTGAACGACAACACGTTTCGAGCGCGAGCAGAATCCTGCCGGTCGACGAAATAGTTGGTGCGCAGGGTGGCTTCAATCATCGATGCAAAGGCGCGCAGCACGCGGTCGGTGTCCAGGCTGACCAAAGCGTCGATATCAGCCGAGACAGCAACCGCTGCCGCCTGAACATTCCGGTTCGAAATGCCCTCAACCTGGTCGGCCGGACAGAACAATGCCTCGAATAATTCCACCAGGGAGCGGGCGGTGTGAGGATTGTCGTTTAGCACGTTTCCGATGTGGGATTGACTGTAGGGGAACCCGGCCTGCCGCAAGTACTTGGCGTAGGCGCGCATGATGCTGACCTGCCGCCAGGTCAGTCCGGCCCGCAACACGAGTTCGTTGAAGCGGTCGACCCCGGCGTAACCGTGCCAGATCGCCGCGACGGTGTCAGCGAAGCGTTGCGCGGTTTCCGCACCCTGCGGGCCCGCCGGCGCCTGCGGCGTGTCGCGGTGCGGGGAGACCTTGAATCGGTAGATCCACACCGGCAGTCCGTCGCGGCGGACGACTTTGAAAGGCCGTTCCTCAAGTACCACGACCCCCATCGACTGCAGCATCGGAAGCAGCTGGCTCAGCGATGCTGACCGTCCGCCAAGATACCAATAGAGGTCCGAGATACCGTCCTCATCATGGTCGGTTAGCACAAGTTTGACCGAATCATGCTGCAGTTCTTCGATTATCGCGATGTCATCGAGGGCTGCCAGCGGCTTGGTCGCCTGCTTGTAAATCTCGGGGAAAGCGCTCGCGTAGTGTTCGGCGGTGGCCTGGTCGATCGAGCCAGTCGCGACCGCCCCGAGTAGCCGGTCGGCCCAGGTGCGAGCGGCCTCGGTGAGCAGACCCTGAATTCGCGACTCGTTGGATTGCGAAACATCAACGCGATGCCGATCCGCGTTCTCGGGCAGGAGAACAGTGAAATGCACTACAGCCCAAGGCGATTCACTGACCCGGGCTTGGTAATCGATGCTGACGCCACCGAGTTCACGGACGAGGATCTCCTGCATAGCCAGGCGTACTACGGTCGTGTAACGGTCACGCGGCAGGTACACCAGGCACGATACGAAGTGGGCGAGCAGGTCGGCCCGCATGAACAACAACGCCCGGCGGCGTGCCCCCAGCTCGATGACGGCCATCGCCATATCGAGCAGTCCCCTGGCCTTCAGTGCGAAGAGCTCCGGGCGCGGAATGGTCTGGATGACGTCGAGCAGCAGCTGGCCCGGGTGGCTCGGGTCATCTTGGGCCATCGCCAGCGCGTCGTTGACCTGTCGCGCGATCAGCGGAATCTCAAGTACGTTGGCGTTCGACGCCGCGACCGTGAACAGGCCGACAAAGCGGTGCTCCACCGCTGCTGAATCGTCGGAGTCAGCGACTTCCTCGCGGACCGCCACGATCTGTGGATATGCACCGTAGCGCAGGAAGCTGGGAAAAGTGGCCTGCGCCAAAACCAACAGCTCAGTCTCGTCGGTCAGCTGCGGCGTCATGTCCTCACGCAGTCGAAGCACTCCGAGCCGGCTGGACGGATCGGCTGTCGCGTCGCCGTCACGCACGACGCAACGCTGGTAGCCCAACAGGACGAAATGCCCGTCGGCCAGCCAACGCAATAATGCCGCGACATCCTTGCGGTCCAGGCCGGGGAAGCGCTGCCCAGCATCGCTGTCCAACTCGTCGACAAGGCCGCGCAACACCTCGGCCATCGCGATCGAATCGACCACCACCTGACGGGCGTCGGCCAACACCCGGGGCAGCAGCGTCTCTGCCTCAACGAGGGCGCGCCGATCCACCGAACTCGACAACTGGACATGCACCCAGGTCTCGTCGACGCCGTCGCCGAAGGTCGCTTTCGAGGGAGGCGCGATCTCCAGCAGTTCCCCCGCTGCCCCGCGCCGCACGCGGAACACCGGATTCATGATCCCCACATAGGCGACCCCGATGCGGTGCAACAGCACAGTGACCGAATCCATCAGCATCGTGGCGTTGTCGGTCACGATCTGCAACGCCGGACCGAAACCACCGGGTTCGTCGGCAGCGTAGACCGCAACGCCGGTAGACCCTGGAGATCGTTGACGACCCAATTGGTACTGCGCCTCAATCAGCGCGGGAAGTGCGATATCGGAGTTGGCCGGTCTCTGCACCGGGCCGGTGACCGCAGCCTCGGTTCCGGTGGCTCCGCCATGGGGGCCCCGGAACCGAGGCTGCGGTCACC